>Ga0114922_10002281_pt1 | contig 18013 bp, 7 predicted proteins | sample AartaG_FD_100975 | JGI IMG/M metagenome (GOLD analysis project Ga0114922, IMG submission 100975) | Deep subsurface microbial communities from Aarhus Bay to uncover new lineages of life (NeLLi) - Aarhus_00045 metaG | ecosystem: Environmental > Aquatic > Marine > Oceanic > Sediment | place: Aarhus...
AATGGAAAAGCCGGATGTCGATTTTATCGAGGGCTTATCGCCGGCGATCTCAATTGAACAGCGATCGGCCGCTAAAAACCCGCGTTCTACCGTTGGTACGGTAACCGAAATTTATGATTATCTGCGTTTGCTTTTTGCCCGAGTCGGTGTCCCATATTGCCATAAGTGCAAAGAACCGATCAGCCAGCAGACAGTACAGCATATCGCCGATTCGGTATTGGAACTGCCAAAAAACAGCAGAGTTAATATCCTAGGACCGGTTGTAAGGGGACGAAAGGGTGAGTTCAAAGACGTGTTCGATCAGATCAGGCGAGAGGGATTTGTCCGTTTGCGGGTTGATGGCAGATTTCATGAAATAGACGATGCCCTAACGCTTGATAAAAAGAAAAAGCATACTATAGAGGTTGTTGTCGATCGTTTGATAATCAAAAACGGGGTTCGCAAAAGGTTGACCGACTCGCTGGAAACCGCTTTGAAACTTGGCTCCGGTCTGGTCAATGTTGATGCAATCGGGAAAGGCGAGCATCTGTACTCCGAACGTTATGCCTGTGAGAAGTGCGGCATATCACATGAGGAACCTACCCCCAGGATGTTTTCGTTCAATTCGCCCTATGGCGCCTGTCCAGACTGTTCGGGGCTTGGTACCCGGATGGAACTTGATCTCGATTTGATAGTACCGGATCAATCGTTATCTATTAATGACGGCGCTGTCGTAGCCTGGGGCATACCAAGAGGCGGCTATTATTTTGGACAGATCGCCGCCGTTGCCCGTCATTACGGATTCTCACTCAGCATACCTTTTAAAAGGCTGTCGAAAACACATCAAAACATTATACTTTACGGTTCCGGCAGAGAGGAAATTAAATTCTCATTCGAGCACTCTAACGGTCGCGGTCTCTGGGAACACTATGGTGCATTCGAGGGGATAGTCAATAACCTCAAGCGGCGTTACCGTCAAACCAAATCGGAGGGAATCCGTGCCTGGATTGAGCAGTTTATGTCGATTAGACCCTGTGAATCCTGTGATGGCGCCAGACTTCGCCCCGAGGCTTTGTCGGTTATGCTGGCGGGTTATTCAATTGCGCGAATCGCCTCGATGTCTGTTAAAAGAGCTAAGGAGTTTTTCAACAACATCAAGCTGAATCGCCGTCAACAGACAATCGCCAGGCAAATCCTGAAGGAAATAAATCAACGGCTTGGTTTTCTTGTTGATGTCGGCCTCGATTACCTGACGCTGGAAAGGGCGGCGATGTCATTGTCGGGCGGCGAGGCACAGAGGATAAGGCTGGCGACACAGATTGGCTCACGATTGGTGGGAGTGCTGTATATTCTCGATGAACCTTCCATTGGTCTGCATCAGCGGGACAACCGGCGGCTGTTGAATACATTGAAGACTCTGAAAGATCTCGGCAACACTGTCTTAGTCGTTGAACATGATCGTGAGACTATAGAATCGGCTGATTATGTTATCGACCTGGGACCTGGGGCCGGTTTAAGCGGCGGGCTTGTTGTCGCCGAGGGAACTCCTTTAAAAATAAAGCGCTCGCGCAAATCGATCACTGGTAAGTACCTGTCAGGAAAAATGTCGATCCCCGTGCCCAAACGCCGTCATAATGGCAATGGCAGCAAAATAACGCTTAAAGGCGCCCAGGGTAATAATCTTAAAAAAATTCATGTCGATTTTCCACTGGGAAAATTTATCTGTGTGACCGGCGTTTCCGGCTCTGGCAAATCAACTCTTGTTAATGAGACATTGTATAGAGTGATGGCTCAGAAATTCTACGGATCGAAACAGCCGCCGCTTGCTTTCGATTCACTCAGAGGCATCGAAAATATCGACAAGGTGATTGATATCGACCAGTCGCCAATAGGACGGACGCCACGGTCAAACCCGGCTACCTATACCGGTCTTTTTACTCATATCCGCGACCTTTTTTCCATGCTTCCCGAATCGAAAGTCCGCGGTTATCTGCCCGGTCGGTTTTCATTTAATGTGAAGGGTGGAAGATGCGAAGCGTGCGAGGGCGACGGCATAATCAAAATTGAAATGCATTTTTTGCCGGATGTTTATATTCCATGCGAAGTCTGCAAGGCCGCCCGTTACAACCGTGACACGCTCGAAATAAAATATAAAGGCAAGTCGATTGCCGATGTGCTCGATATGACAGTTGAAGAGGCGCTGGTATTTTTCAAGAATATTCCCCCTATTAAACGGAAACTCGACACTCTTGCCGGCGTCGGCCTGGGCTATATCCATCTCGGGCAGCAGGCGACTACTCTTTCCGGAGGCGAGGCGCAGCGGGTGAAACTGTCCACCGAGCTGTCGAAAATTGCTACCGGCAGAACCTTTTACATACTCGATGAACCGACTACCGGCCTCCATTTCGATGATATCCGCCAGCTTCTCCAGGTGCTGAATACGCTGGTCGATCGGGGCAATACAGTGGTAGTTATCGAACACAATATGGATGTAATCAAAACAGCCGACTGGATTATCGACCTCGGTCCCGAGGGCGGCGATGAAGGAGGTCGGGTCATTGCTGTCGGCGCACCTGAAAAAATCGCTAAAAATCCCGACAGCTATACCGGGCAGTTTCTAAGGCGGGAGTTGCGAATGGAGTGAGTAGAAAAACATTGACTTTAATAGCAAATGAAAATAACTTGATGAAAACATGAAAACTAATCATAAAATTATAATCGGTGATTCAAGAAACATGCAGGATGTAGCGGACGAATCAATGCACCTTGTTATCACTTCCCCACCATACTGGCAATTAAAAGATTATGGCGATGGAAATCAAATCGGCTATAACGACACCTATGAGGATTATATTAACAACCTGAATTTGGTCTGGAGTGAATGCCGTCGAGTTTTGCATAAGGGATGTAGATTGTGTATAAATATAGGAGATCAATTCGCCCGTTCGGTGTACTATGGCAGATATAAGATTATTCCGATAAGAACAGAAATTATCAAGTTCTGTGAAACAATTGGATTTGATTACATGGGAGCAATAATCTGGCAAAAAGTTACAACCTGTAATACTTCCGGCGGCGCCACAGTAATGGGCTCATATCCTTTTCCAAGAAACGGGATTATAAAACTTGATTATGAGTTCATTCTTATATTTAAAAAGCATGGGAAACCTCCACAAGTATCTAAAGAATTGAAGTCTCAGTCAAAATTAACAAAGGATGAATGGAATAGATATTTTGTCGGCCACTGGAATTTTACAGGCGAAAAACAGGATAAACATCTGGCAATGTTCCCTGAAGAGTTGCCCAGAAGGTTGATAAAAATGTTCAGCTATGTTGGAGATACAATACTTGATCCTTTCCTCGGAAGCGGCACAACATCACTGGCCGCAAAAAACCTTATAAGAAATTCGATTGGTTATGAAATCAATGATGATTTTTTGCCCTTTATTGAAGGAAAACTTGAAATAAGTCAAAATACTTTTTTTAAGGATACAGAATTTGAAATCATTGACAGAAAAAACACCAAAAACAACTTCAAAGATAAAATACTTAAACTGCCGTATATTTTTAAAGATACAGTTTCATTTGAAAGAAAACTCGATCCTAAAAAGCTAAATTTCGGGTCAAAAATCGATAATAACGAGACTGAACAAGAAAAAAATTTTTCAATAAAAAAAATTGTATCTCCTGAGATATTAATTCTTGATAATGGATTGAAGGTAAAACTGCTGGGCGTTAAAGAAAATCTTGCTAATAGAGAAAAAGCTATACAGTTTTTAAAAGAGAAAACCAGAGGGCAAAAGCTGATTCTTAAATTTGATGCTGAAAAATACGACGAGGATGATAATTTATTATGTTATCTATATTTAAAAAATAGAACATTTATAAATGCACATCTTGTTAAGAGCGGATTGGTAGATGTTGAAGATAAAATTGAGTATAAATATAAGAATAGTTTTCTAGAAAAAAGAATGCAGGTTAATGGCTAAAGAATGGATTTTAAATCAGGCTATGAATCGCTGGGGGCTTAATAAAAAGCGTTCTGTTGGTCCGGTTTCTGATCTTATAAGAAAATGCACTCCTAAGAAACTAAAAGATTGGGAGATGTACTATTACAATAATGTTCACCCAAAAGAACATCTCGAAGAACTTGGGAGAAAGCTCTATGTTAAAATCACTGAAGTGATACAATATGAAGTTGAAGAAGTCACTCAGGACGATTGTATCAACTATATTAAAGATGTAGTTATTAACAGAACTTTCGATGGATATCATACTGAAATTCAGACTATATATGGCCAACTTAAAAACATGCTTGGATATCCAATAAAACCTGCTCCAGATGAATGGGACAGACTTTACAATGTAGATTTTTATATAGAAATAAATGAGAAGTATATTGGCCTACAAATTAAACCAATAACCTTTGAACATACTTTCGAAGATTATAAATGGAAAGAGATGCAAAGTTCGACTCATGATAAATTTATAGATAAACATGGTGGTAAAGTATTTACAATATACTCAGTCAAAGGGGGAAAAAACAAAGTAATCAAAAACCCCGAAATTATTGAAGAGATAAAAAGGGAAGTTTCAAGACTACAAAGTCAATAATCTTTATCAAATTACAAAAATAATCATTTAACATGGCCAGTATATATCCTTGAGTACCAGCCTTTTAGTCAATAATATTACACTCTTATCTTGACATTACCCACAGAGAGACTCCGCGCAGATTAGTAATTGACAAAATCATTTTTTCTATTATATTAAAATCTATAAAGCTAGCATTAAATTTTAATTTAGCAGGGAGGTGATTATGAAGTTAAGAATTTTACTCGTAGCGGCATTTCTATCATTATTGCCGGTGATACTTTTGGCCCAGGAAATTACTCCCTGGGAATTTCGCAACGCCGATTTTAAGATGAAGTCGCAGTACTGGAAATACCTGCAGGAAAGGCAAGAATCGGGAATATTGCTTGACCAGACCGATTTCGATGTGACCCACTGGACTCTGGATATCAATGTTACCGATATTGCCGGAGAAACTATATTCGGATATGTGACTATGACATCAGCGCCAACAATTGATGGTCTGACCGAGGTTGACTATGATTTTCACGATAATATGGATGTTGATTCGGTTATGATGAACGGCGAGCATGTTGCATACATCCATCTTTCACACATGCTGACTATCATTCTCGACCGCACTTATAATTCGGACGAACTGTTCATAACCACTGTTTTTTATAATGGCCATCCCCAAGGAAGCGGTTTTGGTTCGTTTACCTGGGATTCGCATGACGGCCAGCCCTTGATTTCCACTTTATCAGAACCCGAGGGCGCCCGTGATTGGTGGCCCTGCAAGGATATGCCTCATGATAAAGCCGATTCAGCTGATGTATTCATAACTGTGCCTGATGATCTTGTTGCCACCTCCAACGGCCTGCTGATCAGTGATATCGATAACGGCGACGGCACCCGCACATTTCACTGGGATATTTCATATCCGATCACCACCTACCTGATTTCTCTGGCAATAACCAATTATCAAAGTTTCACCGACTGGTATGTTGCTGACCAGGGCGATTCAATGCCGATTGTCAACTATGTTTTCCCCGAGCATTATTATCTGGCAGTGGAGGATTTAAATATCACCGCTGATGCAATCAGTGTTTATGCGGGTTTGTTTGGAGAATATCCGTTCGTCGAGGAAAAATACGGGCACTCGATATTCGGCTGGGGCGGCGCCATGGAGCATCAGTGCAATACAAGTTATGGCCGCTGGCTTATTCGCGGCGACCATGCTTATGACTGGATACTGGTGCATGAACTTGCTCACCAATGGTTTGGCGATATGATTTCCCCCGACATCTGGCCGGAAATCTGGATGAACGAAGGATTTGCCGTTTTTTGTGAGGCGCTCTGGTTTGAATATTTATTCGGTTTTGAAACTTATATCTACTACATGACAAATATGAACTCCGTTTCATACCCCAGCGGTCCGATCTATGATCCTGATCCGCTGTTTGATGGCAATACTGTTTACAACAAAGGTTCGTGGGTATTGCATATGCTTCGCGGAGTGATGGGAGATGAAGCATTTTTCGAGGGGATATACGCTTATGCCGCTGACCCTGAGTTTATGTATGGAACGGTTACTACTCGTGAATTCCAGGCGGTTATGGAGCAATACTATGGCGCTGAATTAGGCTGGTATTTTGATGAATGGATATGGGGCCGCAACCGGCCATTTTATACATACTCCTGGATGGATGAGGATATAGGCAATGGCCAGTTCGAGGTATTTCTGCATATCGAACAGGAACAGCCGCCGCCGGCGCCGGAGGTCTTTACTATGCCAATAAAAGTATATCCCCAGATAGGCGGGCAGGATACCGTTATTACAGTTTACAATGACAGCCGAATCGATGATTTTCGTTTCATTGTTAATGGCAATCCTGCCGGACTCCTTTTTGATAAAGATGATTGGATTCTCAAATTTGCATCCACCGAAAGTTACGGCATGAACATAGTAACCACCGAGCTTCCCGATGCCGGTCTTGATATCTATTATGAGGCGACAATCGAAGCTCGCGGCGGGCAAACGCCATATTCATTCAATGTACAGGATGGGAACCTTCCCTCCGGCTTGAGCCTTGACAGTGCAACCGGCGCTATGACGGGCGTTCCGGATACAGAGGGTGAATACGCTTTCACCATCCGCTGCACTGATTCATCAAACCCTGTAAAGACCGACGACCAGGATTATGTGGTTGCCGTTGAAGATCAAATCGATATCGAAGACCGTATTGCTCAGGTGCCATCCAATTTTGCTTTAATAGGGAACTACCCCAACCCATTTAACAATTCGACATTGATCAGTTTCCGGCTGGGCGAACCGGGTTATGTAAGCCTTGATATTTACAATATGCTGGGACAAAAGATCGCCAGCCTGCACGATGGTTATTTAGAGGCTGGACAACATGACATTGCCTGGAACGCAGCTTCTGCTTCATCGGGCATATATTTCTACAAGCTCACCGCCGGTGAGAACAGCGCAGTAAAGAAGATGTCATTTATAAAGTAAATCTGCTTTTCTGATACAATTGTAGTATAGGCTTTCTCTGACGAGGAAGCCTTTTTATTGTCTTTTCAATTGAATATCATGAACCATTTCAACCTCAAGCTGCAATATCGATCGTCCCTTACGCTGCATGCTTTGAACCAGTTGAGGATAACTTTCGGATATGTCGTCAGAGCAATATAAATCGCCATCAAATTGAAACAGTTGAGTTTTCACATCGATTTTCTCCAGCAATAAATGGGAACCTTCAATCCAGCCATATGTATTGTCTTTGTTGATGAAAGTAAAACCGCTGTCTGATGGATCCAATGCCAGAATATCTCTGCCCCAGCTTTCATGCGTTACCGGTTTTCCTAATAATCCCAGTATTGTCGGTAAAAGGTCTGCCTGACCGCAAACAGTTTTAATCCGTCCGGGAATGATATCCTCCCGCCCTGGACAATTAATCAATGAGGCGATTTTATAATTTTTAATTATTTCTTTAGGATGTCTCAATACCTGGCCATGATCGGCAACAAGGACAAATATAGTATTGGAAAAATATTTTTCCCGTTGAGCCAGCTTAAAATAATGCCCCAGAGCCCAGTCCGAATAATAAAAGGCGTTCAAATGATCGTAATATTTAACATCAGGTGAAAATATTTCGAATCTTTTATCAGGCAGGGCAAAAGGCCGATGATTGGTGAGAGTTAGTATGACGCCTATAAAAGGCTCAGGATAAGCTTCCGAGAATATCTTATTAGCTTTTTCGAAAGTTATATGATCAGGCACTCCCCATTTATTTAACCTGCTGCTAAAATCAAAATCACCAATGCCGATGAAGTTTTCGAACCCTTTCATTCTGAAAAAACCGCCCATATTATCGAAATTAAGATCGCCGCCATATATAAAATATGATTTGTAGCCATCCTTCTTTAAAATATCAGCAATCGACGTGAAGGGGTGAGCTGAGCCATACAGCTTCATCACAGTCCTGCCGGGCAGCGAAGGAAATGAGCAGAGAATCGATAAAAGCCCCCTGTTCGTTCTCAGACCCGAGGCGAAAAAGTTTTCAAACAACAGGCTCTTCTGAGCCAAACTGTCAAAAAAGGGAGTAACCGGAGGAGCGCCGCCCAGAGCCCCGACATAAGTGGCTGACCAACTTTCTAAAACGATAATAACAACATTTTGAGCCGGCCTGTCTGTACCGGGATAAGCTGTAAATCTTTTGAGTGATCGGTCCGGTTCGATTAAACTGTCCCGGGGAGAACTGATCAAATCCTGTACTGTTCTTAGGGCTTCATGATTGTCATAGAATTTATATTTCGACGGGTTATGGCGGCTGGTATCGTCGTGATATTCAAAAATATTTTTGCTTAAAGTGTAAACGCCATTTAATGACAGCTCATTGGCAAAATAATAATTGCTGTGATAAGCCAATCCCCAATCGATCGGGGCAAGAGAGATACCTCCCCTTATACCGATAATCATCAGCGCCAGAAGCAATATTGGATATATTAGATTAGAGACCAGATTGCTTCTATGCTCCCGCTTGAGAAATCTATTTAATTTGTTAGAGACAAAAATAAATAAAGCGCTAATCAAAATCCAGCCGGTCATGTACCAGAATACCGGGTAGCTTTCAACAATTGTGTACCAGACGAGGTCAAAGTTATCGAGATAGGCATAGAACCAGACGCCGAGGTGATCGCCGAACTCGCCAAAGTATTCGACATTTATAAAACTTAGCAAAAATATGATCGCAAACAAAAAATACAATACCGGCTGAAGGATTTTTCTGGTCAGGACTGAACGTTCAAAGCCTATATAGGGAATGAAACTGATTAACATGAAAGGTAAAACGACATAGCCGATGATTACAAAATCAAACTTTGCTCCATAGGCAAAAGAAATGAGCGCTTCACTTATCGGCAGCTCATTAGCCAGGCTCCAGTATTTGAACAAAAAAAACAAGCGAAGACCGGCGTGATAAATAAGCGCCCAGAGGATAAAGGCAATCCAGTAATATACTAACCCGGGCGGGTGAAAAAGCATTTCAACTTTGCCAAGATATTTATTCATATTTCAGGATATATCATCAATTATGCAGGAAAAGCAATTATAAAATAATATAGGGGCGTTTAGCAATATCCAGGTAGATAAATATGACGCCTCTGCGAAATCAGTCATATTGCAAAAATATCTATTCCTCGATCGCCTCCACGTTGGCTCGCGGAACGGTTACTTTAGAGCCGTCTGCAAATTCAACTTCGAGTACACGGGCATGCGATTCGGATTCGAGTTTCTGAAGCGGAGCGGGAAGATCGGCAACCTTGCCGAGCTTGCCAAAATACGGTTCACGAATTACCCTGACGGGTGAACCGATCCCCAACCCGACGTTTTCCTGCTCAATCGTTTTATCCTCTTTGCTGAGATCCTCATCGGTCGGTAATACGACCTCGGGGCGGATAACGCCGGCGCGTATTTGAGTAGCGCCATTTATACAGGCCATTTTGCCCTCTTTCGATTTCAACAAGTCAAACGTCTTATGGGCCATCATGATTTCACCGAAACCCTCAGTCACAACCAGAGTAATCCCTTTCCCCTCATTACCGGTGATAGCCACGCCCAGGTCATAGCCAAGGAAATCGCGGAGGTCCTTATCATTGAAACCGCCGACTACAATGCCAACTGCCCCGACCGAGATAGCTTTTTTCAGCCCCTCTGCCGTCACCAGCGAACCTCCGACAATGATACATCCTTTACAGGAATCATCGATCTCTTTTTCGGTTAAAATTTCGGTAGTCGATTTGGAAACCATTTTAATCGGGCCATGGGTTTCGCCGCCAATGCCGAAAATCCCCTGCACAAAAGCGCCCCAGGTTGTTACCGCCACTCCTTCATCCTCAAAAACCTCGGTAACTTCGCCCTCAAGATAAGCCTTAACTTCAACCGGCATCGGCGCTCCGCGCAAAAGCACCTGCCCGGTGATATGCGAGATATTTTCGATTGTGCCGGAAATTTTAGCCTTGGCATCCGATGTAAACAGTCCGAAAAACGATTTTGACCTGGCAATTATCTCGCCCTCTTCAACCAAATCACCCACTTTTTTAAGCATGGATTCATTAATATCCTCGGGCGGCACACCGAGAATATTGGCCACATTGACAGGTTCAACCGGTCCAGGGATTTCTGTTCGGGCAACTACGGTTTCAGGCGATACTTTATCTCCCACAGAAACTGCCACATCGCCTTTAAGCGGAAGTATTCGCTTTTTTATAATTTTCGTTCGATTGGTTACTCGTAAACCGGGTGTATATGCATGTGACATAAATTCCTCTATCTTTTCAAATGATCGTTACTCTAATTCCAATACAACAGAATATAATAATAAATAAACATTTTAAAGGCAACTGGAAAAAGGAAGGGATTTGGAAAAAGGAAGGAATATGGTATCCCCCCAGAAGGGCGACTTCCTGATGCCTGGAGGCATTGCCATCAGGATGTCACCCGCCCAAGGCGGGTTTCGATCTTGAGCCATAATAAAAATATCCACCTTCCAAGAAAGTGGCATATCGAGCTTAAATTAAAACTTGACTATAAAAATATTTATGTTATTTTTATTATTAAGTTTGTTGTATATATTCATCTTCATAACCGCTTGAGCCGAAGTTCGAGTTAGGAAGGTGAGGTGAAAAGAATGTTTTTTAATATAATACCAGAGTCGATAATCTATTCAATCATAGTGGTATTAATATTTATATCAAAAAATGGAAGCTGTTTTGTTATAACAACATAGCAGATTTGCAAAAATTAAAACACAAGGCGGTCACATGACCGTCTTAATAATAGCATTTTAACGAAGGAGTTAACATGAAAACTCTGGCGACACTTTTGATCTTGATACCCTCAATTTGCTTTGGCGCCACGGATATTATTTACAGCGCCGAGAAAAAATCGTCAGCTGAGGTGATCTTTTCAGATGAAACCAAAACATCAATACAATTCTCATTGAGCGGGTTAGCTTTAGAATCCGTTGCTTATGAGGAGAAAAACTATATAAAAACTCTTCCTTTAGAATCTGAATTTTCAGAATTTGGTTATATTAACGAAGAAGGAATGCCTGATCTGCCGTTATATTCCAGAAGTATTATTATTCCCGATCGATCTAATGTCAGGGTTAACATAATTTCTGCAGATTATCAAATAATTGAAGATGTAGATATAGTTCCAGCTCAACCATTACAGATTGAGGGCAAGGACGAACAGATTCCGTTTACCAGAAATGAGAAGGCTTATTCTGTAAATGAATTTTACCCGGGTCCGTTGGTATCGGCAGGTGAACCGGCAATTTTCAAAGATTTCCGAATCGCTGAGGTTACAAACTATCCGGTTCAATATAACCCCGTAACTAAGGAAATGCGGGTTTACAGCAACATCGAATATGAGCTTATCTATGATGGTTTTGATGACAGAAATATTAAGATCAGGAACGACAACTTTATCTCCGAGGCGTTTTTACCATTATATAGAGATTTTTTGATAAACGCTGATGAAATACTGACAGATTACACTCCACAGCGTGGCGGCTATTTAATAGTCTCCGCTTATTCCTGCACTACAAAGGCTAAAGAACTTGCCGAATGGAAACACCGTAAAGGTTATGATGTTCAGATTATTTCCACCAGCGACCTTGGCGGCAATCCAACCAGCACACAGGTTAAAAATGAGATCCAGAATGTCTATAATAACTCCGATCCCCAATTAGAATATGTGGCGATTATCGGCGATATGGATGGAACATACGGTTACAAGGTAGCGACAAACGACTATTCCGGCGATGTTTCCGATCATCAATATTCATTGCTGGAGGGGTCTGATTATGAACCTGATGCAATTGTCAGCAGGTTGTCCGTAAGAAATGTGACCCATCTTAATACAATTATAGCTAAAACGCTGGGTTATGAAAAAGATCCATACATGGATGACCCGCTGTATTTAAAGAGAGGTTTAGCGGTCGGCGGTCCACACGGGTCAACTTCACCACGGCTGGTGGCTCTATGGGTAAGACAAACAATGCTCGATCATGGATTTGTAACCGCTGATACGGTTATAGCCAATACCAACGATTCATACTACACTAATAGAGTAACTTCGATAATAAATAATGGCGTTTCTCTTGTTACATACCGGGGTTGGGGTGGTTCTTCAGGCTGGAGTTATCCCTCCTGGCATACAAGCAATATTTATAGCCTGTCAAATGGCTGGAAAATCGGAGTTATGGCCTCAATTGTATGCGGTACTGGGGACTTCTACTATACTGAATGTTTTAATGAAGCCTGGATCAGGGTAGGCAGCGAGACAACTCCTAAAGGCGGCCTCGGCGCCTTTGGCCCTACAAATTATTGGACTCATACACGCTGGAACAATACAATTGTTATGGGATTAACCTCAGCTTTAATTGAAAGAGACACTTACCGCCTCGGCGCGATATTGATCGCCGGCAAAAAACATGCTCATAATTCATTCCCCCATGTAAGCGGGTATCATGGCTGGACATGGTACTATCATATTTATAACTGTCTTGGCGATCCTGAACTTTGTGTTCGAACCGATATTCCCAGGTCGATGACCGCTACCTATAACAGCGATATTCCTGTCGGTACAAATTACCTTGATATCCATGTGTATGGCCATAGCCTCAGACCTCTTGCCGGCGCTTATGTCTGCCTGGTAAAAGGAGAGGGAACAAGCGAGGAGGTATTCACAGGCGGTTGGACCGATGAGTCCGGTAATATAACACTCGATTTTAACACAACTACGCCGGATTCAATGCATGTAACTATCACGTATAGAAACTATATCCCTCACCAGGGAATATGCCAGGTAACTTCACAGCCAACAATGGTGGCTTTCAACGATATGGCTATTGATGGCGACGGGATCGCCAATCCCACAGAAACTATAGAGCTTGCAATCGAATTGAAGAATTTCGGGACTTCTGTTACCGCCACCAACGTTGTTGGTAATCTTTTTTCAAATAACCCGGCTGCCCAGGTGATTGAGGAAGCGGTTTCTTATCCGGGTATCCCGCCTGGTCAAACATGCAATTCAATAGATAATTTTGTCGTGCATCTCGACGGGGATATTCCTCATGATGAAACACTGGTATTTCCTATATCAGTTACTACGGATCAGGGAACTTATGAATCTTGTGCATTCGTCCAGGTTAAATCGATGAAATTTTCACACACCGGCCATAGCTTTCCCGGTGGAGGCGGCAATCTCGATCCGGGAGAAATTACAGATATGGTTATAAATATCGACAACATAGGCGACCTTGACGGCGTTGACCTCATCGGAGTTTTAAATTGCAATGACCCCTATATCTCCATTCCGGATGATGCCGCTTCATTTGGTACCATTAATGCTGGCGGGTCCGGCTCAAACAGCGACGATTATTTCTCTGTTTATGCAGACAATGCCGCTTATGATGGTAGAAATATTAATTTTATACTTCAATTGACCTCAGAAAGCGGAATTATTTCCACAACAACATTTGCCCTTACTCTTGGCGACGTCGACATGTACGATGCTATCGGCCCGGACAATTATGGTTACTATATGTACGAAAATATCGACGTCGGCTGCGGTGACCTGGCGCCCGACTACAACTGGATTGAAATTAATTCTATCGGCGATCATTTGTCATTTTACAACAGTGATGACGCCTCTGCCCTGGTTGAATTACCATTCGATTTTGTGTATTACGGTGAAACTTATTCTCACATTATTGTTTGTATTAACGGTTTCTTTGCTGTTGATACGGCCCAGACACAGCTCGGTCGTTATCATCATAACTGGGATAATTATCCGATACCTGACCTTAGCAATGCCCGGGCGCAGATATCGCCATTCTGGGATGATTTGATGCTATCAACCGGTCGTGTTTATAAGTACTACAACAGCTTGAATAGCACGTTTATCATCGAATGGTACAATTTACGTCATTCGAATACTAATTCTACTGAGACTTTCCAGGTTATCATTTATGACCCAAGTGTCTACCTTACGCCGACCGGTGACGCCGAAATAGTATTTCAATATCATACTATATATAACAACGACAACAATTCCTCCAATCCAAATATTCCGGAAGCATATTCCTCGGTTGGTTTTGAAAACTGGGATGAGGATGACGGCATCCAGTATGAATGGAACAACATATACCACCCGGCCGCGGCTACACTGGCAAGCGGAAGAGCAATCAAAATCACAACTAATTTCGAGCAATTAGTAGATGCAGGCAATTCATCAGATAATCTGCCGGATGAATTTAGCCTATTGCAGAACTATCCCAATCCCTTTAATGCTCAGACCGCTATCAATTACGCTTTGCCTGAAGCGGCTCATGTTGCTATAGAAATATTCGACCTACTGGGTCGTAAGGTTGAAACGCTGGTCGATGGAAAACAGCCAGCAGGTTATCATCATGTCATATGGAATGCTATTGATCAAACTTCCGGGATGTACTTCTATAAAATTCAGACCAATGATTTCATTGAGACTAAAAAGATGGTGTTGCTGAAATAACCCTAAGCATATGCTAAAGAAAAATGAAAGGCGGCCTTCGGGCCGCCTTTTGTGTTCATGCCGAATCAACCATACGTCAACGCTCAATGGTATATCTGTGGCGTTTTCCAGTGTTTTCTGGTTGCCAAAAGCGATTGTCGGAAACAGGCTAATTTGTTATGCGCCAGCATAAAAAGCTTTATTTCTTCATCGAGCATTAGCTCTATCCGGGATATTGCTGATTTTGAGCTTCGAAATACCTGAAAAAGGCTTGATTTTTTGCAGATGCAAGCTATAATAATTTTCAAATTGAATTATTAAATTAAAACTTGCAGGATTTAATAATGTCGGCTGCATCGAGTCAAATATACATGATCACGGGGATATATCCTTATGAAATGGATTAAGATATTCCTGGCTGGTTTCATAGTTATCTATTTATTCGAGATTACACATTCTACCGGTGATGAGACAGCTCAAACCATATCGAATGATTTTATAGAGCAAACTTCCTGGCCTTTTGAGAGCAGACTTACTGTAAATCCGATAGTTAAAGAAATGGTTGATTCAATATCGCCTGAACGCATAATGTATAATCTGGAAAACCTCGCTGCATTTTATACCCGTCACACAAATTCCGATACGCTATCGTCTGAAACTGGTATTGGCGCCGCCCGACGATGGGTTTATAGTCAATTTCAGGAGTATTCTGAAGATTCCAGCGCCTCAGAGTTTCAACCGAGCTATTTTACTTATAATGCTGATATATGCGGCATCCCGGGAAAGCATCGCAACGTTATGGCGACGCTGCCCGGGTTTGCAACCTCGGAACGCCATTTTATCACGGTAAGCCATCTGGACAGCCGCACGGTTGATGTTTGCGATTCGACATCCTATGCGCCGTCGGCGAACGATAATGGAAGCGGAACCGCTGTGTCTATGGAGATAGCCCGGGTTATGAGCCGCTGCTCGTTTGAATCGACGGCTATCATGATGATTGTTGCCGGCGAAAATCAAGGTCTCTATGGAAGCGCCGCCTATGCTCAATGGGCGGCCGAGCAGGATATGCAAATCGGCGCAGTTATAAACAACGATGCGGCGGGAAACATCAAGGGTTGTGAAAACCCCGGCTGTCCGCCGGGTGAACTGACAATTATCGACAGTGCTACGGTACGGCAGTTTTCAGGCGGACCGGAAACAGGGTCATCATGTCAACTGGCGCGATATATGAAGCTAAAGGCGATGGAATATGTCGAGGGCTTTACCATTGACCTTATACACGAGCAGGACTTCTCCAATCGGCTGGGCGACCATGTACCTTTCTACAATGAAGGCTGGTCAGCCGTGCTTTTTACAGAACCGAATGAGAACGGCGATAGAAGCGGCATGAATGGCAGGCTTTATAATGAGAACGATACTATTTCAATTTATAATACGAATGCCGGTTATATGGCTAACATAGCCAGGATAAACATCGCCGGAATAGCCAGTCTTGCTCTTGCTCCCGAAACACCCAACAGCCCTGAGCTAAATGATGTAGGGGATGGCAAGAGCGTTTTCCTCACCTGGCAGGCTGACCAGGCTGATCCGGATTTTGCAGGTTACCGGATTGCTGTACGCCCCGAGGGGCAGTTGTTTTATTCGGAAATTGTCGAGGCTGGGGATGTGAGTGAATTTATTTTGTCCGGTCTTACGGAAGGTCAGATGGTGTATATCAGTATTTCCGCGTATGACATTGATCAGAATGAAAGCATCTTTTCCGAGGAGGTGGAGTTTACTCCCCACAGCTATCCTTTAGCTCCCGAGAGTTTAGAAGCTGTCTCTGAAAAAGAAGGTGCCAGGTTAACCTGGATGCCTAATACCGAACTGGATATCGACATGTACCGGGTATATAGGTTAAGACCCGACCAGAATGAGCCTGAAATAATCGCTTTGATTTCACATCCTGTAACTGATTGGTTTGATGATACTGTTTCTCCTTACATGCTATACATATATTTTGTTACTGCAGTTGATATCGATGGATTTGAAAGCGAACGGTCAAATATCGTATACGGACAGCTTGTTACTCATGATGCTGGTATTATTGTTATTGACGGCACATTAGACGGCGAGGGAAACCCGATTCAGCCCACGGATCAGGAAGTTGATGATTATTACAAAGAAATTGCCAATGTCTTCACAGTAGGCGGATACTGGGATATCGCCGACAGCAATTTTGCCGGAGCTCGACTTACCGACGCGCATCTTGCGCCTTATTCAACGGTTCTTCTTCATTGCGACAGACCCAATGGACAGCTTCAACAGGATACAACCGCTTTACGAAAATATCTTGATAACGGAGGCAGTTTGCTTCTAAGCGGCTGGAACCTTTCTTATGCTCTTGCAGAAGTCACTTCTGATTTTGCGGTATTCCCTCCAGGCAGCTTTTTTAAAGATTATCTTATGATAGATTCGCTTGGAGTATCGCAGCCATCGATTTGTGATTTTGTTTATGCTTCATCATTGGCGCCCGAAATGTATCCCGACCTCGTACCCGACAGTACAAAAGTTCAGATAGACGATAACGGACTTATCAAGATGGAGGCTTTCTTAAGTTCGTTTGATAACGAATCGCTTATTGAGCCGCTTTATATTTATGAATCGTCCTCAGGCAAGGAGTCCCGCTTGCATGGCAAACCTGTCGGACTGCGGTATCCTGGTCCGGACTTCAAGGTTATTGTCTTCGATATCCCGCTTTACTTCATGAAGCGTCAACCAGCGACTGCTGCGGTACGTCAAGCCCTGATGGATCTCGGGGAAATCCCCGTCGAGCTCGAAATAGAAAAATCATTCCCGATGCCGCAACGATTTAAATTGTTTTCAAACTATCCAAATCCGTTCAACCTTTCCACGACAATATCATACTGCCTGCCTGAACCTGATAATGTTAAAGTAGCCATCTATAACCTGCTCGGTCAAGAGGTTGAGATATTGATAGAGGGAAGTCAGCCGGCCGGAACGTATTCACTGATCTGGAATGCCGATGATTTCCCGACGGGCATCTATTTCTGCCGATTAGAAGGACCCAATGAATCTCAATGTATCAGGATGATTTTACTGAAATAACGCTATAGTACGAGCATCCGACCCGTGGCAAGGGAGATTTGCCTAAGAAACAAAATAGCAATATAAGCCCAACGGTAGGACAGGCCGTCAAGGTCTTGTGGATTTTCAACCTGTCGGGACAGACTGAAAGTCTGTCCTACTTAACTATGCGATTCATCCTTATGTGTCGACCGCAGAGGGGCTGTGTCAAGAGTCTATTTAAATATTAAATTATCAGGTATATTCGGTTTTTAAATTTAGATTTGTCCATCGGTTTAGCAATTTTCGTAATATGCACAAAAATAA
>Ga0114922_10002282_pt1 | contig 18001 bp, 16 predicted proteins | sample AartaG_FD_100975 | JGI IMG/M metagenome (GOLD analysis project Ga0114922, IMG submission 100975) | Deep subsurface microbial communities from Aarhus Bay to uncover new lineages of life (NeLLi) - Aarhus_00045 metaG | ecosystem: Environmental > Aquatic > Marine > Oceanic > Sediment | place...
GGATTAGTATTCGGCAGTCATCATTTTCTATATTGCGGGGGAGCGGTCTGAATGGGCAGAGTTGCGCTGGTAGCGGACCTTGATATAGGCCTTTGTGTAGCGCTGCCGCCAAGATTGGCAGCGGAAGGTCACGAGTGCGTAGCCATCAACGGGGGGAGCCGAGCTTTCGAGGCTGTCAAGCAAGCTCGACCAAACGTCGTTTTGCTGGATCTCCCCGTCTCCGACGTAAGTGCCTTCCGACTGTGCAGGATGATAAGGAAGGACTCTCTCCTTTATAGGGTGCCCGTGATGGTTCTCTCTGATGCAGAGGACGAGTCCGAACTGTCGCACTGGTTGGAACTGGGCGCCGATGATTGCCTGGTAAGACCTATCGTCTTGAGCAAACTGATCGAGAAACTGCGAGATCTTCTTCTTTTGGGGCAGGCCATAACTACGCGCGACCTCCTTACCGGCATGTTGGGAATGGACGGTGCCGAGAAGGAAATCAACCACAGCTTGGCATGCGGAAAGCGAATCGCGGCATGTTACCTCAGCGTGGCGGATCTGCGAGCGCTGGCAGGATCCGATGGCTTCCGTCGCGAAGACATGGACGAACTTGTTAAGGGAGTAGCGGCCTTGATACAGCGTGTTGCCGGCGAATCGAGCATCAACGAGCTGGTCGCGGCTCACGTTGGAACGGGCTACTTTGTTGTCGTGGTCTATCCCGACGAGTACGAGAAGTTCTGCGCTCGGCTTATCAGGCGGTTCGATTCGGAGCTTGGGCAAATGTGCAAGGTGAATGGCGGGGCCTCAAAGGCCTTCCGACGGTCCGGTGCGGAGTTTGCGCCCAAGCTCTCAATAGGTGTCATCCACAACCTGTACCGGCAGTACCGCAACGCCGACGAGGTGTTCAGAGCGCTTGCCAACGTTCACCACGAGGCAGAGAAAGCGCCCACGAGCACCTTCTTCGTCTGCAGAAGATGCCAGGGGAACTGAGTACCGCAGCCCGTGAGCGGGCGTCAGGGTTTTGCAGCGCTTGTGTCATCGAGAAAGTGCCGTAACGCATGGCCATATGGCACCGCGCAGCGTTTCTTCAAGTGCTTCAACGTCGCTATAGCCTTGCATTTTGCCATTCCCCGTGATAACATTTATGCCCAAATGAAGTGCAAGTGTGGTTGTGGGCTCAACTTCGGATTTGACTTCTCATGAAAGAGTTGAAAGTTCAAGAGTATCCGGCGGAGGTATTGAAGAACAAGGCCAAGACTGTAAAGAAGTTTGGGCCCGAACTGGAGTCGCTCGCTGCGCGGATGTTCGATGTCATGTACGAGACGGCGGGCGTTGGTCTAGCGGCACCTCAGGTTGGTGTTTCGAAACGGATTACCGTCATTGACTCGCGCCAGTCGCCGGAGGAGAAAATGGTCTTGGTGAACCCGTCGATTGTCAAGCGGGAGGGCGAGGAAACGTTGGAGGAAGGATGCCTGAGCGTACCGGAGGTTTTCGGAAGGGTCAAGAGGGCGGCGTGCGTTGAGGTGGTAGCGCAAGATCTCACCGGCAAGAAGATCCGGTTCACTGCGGAGGGTATGCTGGCGAGGATAATTCAGCACGAGGTGGACCATCTTGACGGGCACCTTTTTGTCGACAGGCTCGACGTGGTGACCAGAGAACAGGTGCTCGCTGAATGGAAGCGGCATAGAGCAGGCGACTGAGAGCACCCGCGCCCGAAATGACGGCGGCAAGGTCTTCAGTAGGACATACGGTAATGGCGACGATACAGTCCGAATGCATACAGAAACTTATAGCGGAACTCAAGAGGTTGCCGGGCATCGGCGCCAAGAGCGCCGAACGTATTGCATTCCACATACTCGATGTGCCGGGCGACCGGGCGAACGAGCTTGCGCGTGCCATATCCGACGTGAAGGAGAAGATCGGGTCTTGTTCCGTGTGCTGTAACGTGACTGAAACAGACCCGTGCCCCGTATGTTCGAGCGAAAAGAGGGACAGCTCGATCGTCTGCGTGGTGGAGAAACCGAGCAGCGTAGCGACGATCGAGAAGGGTGGGGCGTACAATGGGCTGTACCACGTGCTTCACGGCCTTGTGTCGCCGCTGAGCGGCGTACGCCCTGAAGATGTGACGATTGGGAAGCTGCTTGACAGGCTTCAGGGCGGCAAGGTAAAGGAACTCGTCATTGCGACGAACCCCACTGTTGATGGCGATAGCACGGCGCTTTATCTTGCGAAGGTGGCAAGACCTCTCGGGGTTGCGGTCACCCGCATAGCGCGGGGTGTACCGGTTGGCGGCGACATAGAGCTCGCTGACGAGGCGACTCTTGTCCGAGCCATCGAGGGACGCATGGAACTGTGATGTACGCGTCCGGCATCGGAGCCGCGAAAGGAGATGTGACAATGTCACGCTGTCAACACTCCCTCCTCTGGAGAACGGTTGCCCTGATCGGGATCGTGGCAATGCTCGGTGGATGTGCAACCGGCAACCCGCCCGGAACTACGCGCGAGTGGTCAGCGGCGGCGGAGGCCCCCCAGCCCGTGGAGACTGTTGAGGTAGTCTTGCCGGAGCCGGAGATAACTTTCGCAGAGGTGCCGGAGGTCGCTCCCGTGGAGGAGGCGATTGTACGAGAACACATCGTGCTCGAGAACGTTCTGTTCGACCTCGACAAAGCGGAGCTCAAACCGACAGGGCAATCCGAGGTCGAAAGGGTCGCCGAGTACCTCGAGGAGTACGCGTCTGACGAGATCGTTATCGAGGGGCACACTTGCTGGCGCGGCGGCGAGGAACACAACCTCGAGCTTGGCATGAGAAGAGCCGACGCAATCCGAAGGCACCTCGTGGAACTGGGGATTGAGCCAGAACGCATGACGGTGGTGAGTTACGGGGAGTCGCGACCAATAGCCGATAACTCGACGGAGGATAACCGCCGGTTGAACCGACGTGTTGTGATGGAAATAGTCGAGGCAGATTGAGAGCATCCGTACCTGTAGCGAAACGAGATCCAAGGTTAACGGATGGCGAGAGGATAACAGATGGATCCCTCTGAAAACGCAGCGGCGCAGGGTCGCGTCTGGAAATTCGGCGATAACGTCAACACAGACGAGATTATACCGGCGATATATCTCAACATCACCGAGGGCGAGATTCTGGCGCAGCACTGTATGGAAGGAATTGACGCAACGTTCGCGAAAACGGTTCAAGAGGGAGACGTGATAGTCGCGGGACGCAATTTCGGTTGCGGTTCCTCGCGGGAACATGCGCCTCTTTGCATAAAGGCGGCCGGGGTATCATGCGTGATTGCGGCTACGTTCGCGCGCATCTTCTTTCGAAACGCCATAAACATCGGGTTACCTTTGTTCGAGTGCGTCGAAGCCGCTGATAAGATTCAGGAAGGCGACACGTTGCGCGTTGACTTCGCTGCGGGGCTTATCGACAACGTGACGCGCGGCGAGTCGTACAGAGCGGTGCCGCTGCCGGAATTCATGCGCGAGATTATCCGCGTCGGAGGGCTCATGAACTGGGCGACGGCGCACATGGGTGGCGACACCAAGTAGTTGAAGTCCGCAGTCGAGATCCCGGCCGAACCAGAGCCAGGATTTGAGTACAGAAACATCGTAACGCGTCGTATAAGGTAACGAGGAAAGGTCAGGAGGAGTCACATGGGAGGATATAACGTAGCGGTAGTCGGGGCAACCGGTGTTGTCGGCGGAAAAATGATCGAGACTCTCGAGAAACGCAATTTCCCGGTTGCACAAATCAGGATGCTGGCCTCATCGCGCTCTGTAGGCAGGAAATTGCAGTACAAGGGCGAGGATATCGCCGTCGAGGAGCTCAAGGAGGATTCTTTTGGAGGCGTCGAGATAGCTCTGTTTTCGGCTGGTGGGGCCAGAAGCAAACAGTTTGCCCCTATCGCGGCCAAAGCAGGGTGCGTTGTGGTAGATAACTCAAGCGCGTTTCGCATGGACCCGGAAGTACCGCTGGTGGTCCCCGAGGTGAATGCCGACAACATAGCTGAACACAAAGGGATCATAGCGAACCCGAACTGTTCGACGATCCAGCTTGTCGTGGTACTCAAACCGCTGCACGATGCCGCGAGGATCAAAAGGGTTGTCGTATCCACTTACCAGGCTGTTGCCGGTGCGGGCCTGAAGGCGATCGAGGAGCTTCGCAAGGAGACCGAATGCGCGCTTGCGGGCAACACATATGATAGGAGTGTCTTCCCGCATCAGATAGCGTTCAACTGTCTGCCTCAGATACCGCAGAGCGATGCGTTTCTGGACACGGGGTACACGGTCGAAGAGACCAAGATGATTGCCGAGACGAACAAGATCATGGGTGACGACTCGATACGCGTCACGGCTACCACGGTGCGTGTGCCGGTGTTCGTGAGTCACAGCGAGTCGGTCAACGTCGAGACCGAGAAGAAGCTGTCGGCGGATGAGGCGCGGGATATCCTGTCGCGCGCGCCCGGAGTCGAGGTCGTGGACGATCCTGCGCGGCAACTGTATCCTCTCGCAACGGTCGCTGCCGGTCGTGACGAGGCCTTTGTCGGCCGGATCAGAGAGGATCCGAGCATAGACAACGGGCTCGACATGTGGATAGTGTCCGACAACCTCCTTAAAGGTGCCGCGCTGAACGCCGTGCAGATCGCGGAGAAAGTCGTCGCCGCTAAGTAGTGAACAGCGGGCGTTTAGACTGAGATAGAGACTGTTTTCGGGCCGACTTTTCCCAGCGCGTTGCGCTTTTGTTCGAAATGCCGTCTGTCTGGGTGCCGTTATGAGAAATCTCAAGGCGACGTTACGTTACGACGGGACGGATTTCGCCGGGTGGCAGGTGCAGCCGGAACCGGCGACTGTGCAGGGCACGTTGATGGAGGCGCTGGAGAAGATTACCGGCGAACCTGTGAAACTGACCGGTGCCGGTAGAACTGATGCCGGTGTTCATGCGCTCGGACAGGTTGCAAACTTCAAGACGGCGTCAGAAATCTCAACGGGTAACCTCATCCGGGCGGTCAACAGCATGGTTGCTCCGCGCATCCGTGTCGACGCGCTCGAAGAGGTGTCTGAGGAGTTCGATGCGCGCCGAAGTGCACTGAGCAAGGTCTACCGGTACTCGATTCAGATCGCGGCTTTTCCCGACCCGCTCAGTTTCAGATACTGCTGGCAATTACCGTTTGAACTGAACGTGGAGTCCATGGAGCAGGCCGCTCAGTGTCTCGTCGGCAAACACGATTTCAGCTCGTTCCAGGCCAGCGCCGGCAAAGACAGGTCGCCGGTAAGGACGGTGCATTCACTGGAGATTCGGCCTGCATCGTGCACGTTCCCGAACGATGCGCGGTCCGATCTTCTCGTGATAGAGATATGTGCGGACGGGTTCGTGCACAAGATGGTGCGTAACATTGTCGGCACGCTCGTGGAGGTCGGTCGCGGCAAGATCTCGCCGGAGCGTCTCGCGGAGATACTCGAGGGTCGGGACAGGCAACTCGCGGGTCCTGCCGCTCCCGGAAAAGGCCTCAGCCTCATCTCGGTGCAGTACTCCTGAAGGGTGCGGCTTGAAGTGCCTCCAAATACTGTCTATAATGGCTGCGGGTCGGATTCGGGTTTGGCATCTTGGCAGGCTAATCAGGTGGTGGCCGTGAATGCTGATGACAGATTTGACGTAGTCGGTTTCGGTGCGCTGAATGTAGATCTCATCTATCAGACCGATTCTTCGACGATAACCGAGATTGCGGGTGATGCCGGCGTCGGCACCGAGACGACGGCTCCGCCCGACGAGCTGTACTCTCTTTTGCAGCACCTCGAAAGATGTGGGACGCTCAAGAGCAAAGACGGTGGGGGGCAGGCTGCAAACACAATTGTTGCCCTCTCGAGAATGGGTTTCACATGCGGCTACATAGGGGCCGTCGGCGAGGACGAGGAGGGTGAATTCCTCCTCGACTCACTGGAGTCGGTCGATACAACTGGTATTGTGCAAGGAGGCAGAAGCGGAATCTGCGTCGTTATGCTCGAAGAGACTGGCGAGAGGACCATGCGTGTGTTCCCGAACGTCAACAACACGATCTCACACGCGCAGGTTGATACCGCTTATGCCGCAAGAGCCGATCTTCTGCACCTCACGTCGTTTGTCGGTGATGGCCCTCTCGACGCGCAGAGAAAGCTGGCAAAGGAACTCGGAGACAGATGCCGCATCGCATTCGACCCGGGCGACCTCTATTCGCGTCGAGCACTCGATGAGCTGCGGGAGATAATCGAGCGGGCGGAAATCGTTCTGGCCGCGGATGACGAGATAGAATCTATGACCGGCACGGACTACGAGCGCGGCTGCAGGGAGCTTCTCTCAATTGGTGCGAGGATCGTCGTCGCCAAGAAAGGTAAGGAAGGGACGCACGTTGCCTCCGGGAACAATGCGTTCGCGACCAGCGCTCCCCCAGCTGAAGTTGTGGATAAAACGGGTGCGGGCGACGTTTACGCCGCCGGGTTCATTGCCGGACTGCTACGAGGCGTCTCGCTGGAGGAATGCGCGGCGTTTGCGTCGAGCATAGCAGCCAAGAGCGTCACCGGTTACGGCAGGTCGCAGTATCCGGACAAGTCCGATCTGGCGAAACTGCTAGACGGTGGGAATTGAGGCTATGCCTTTCAGAATAGGATGGTTCTCAACGGGTCGTGACGAGGAGGCGGGCGAGCTTTTTCGGTATGTGCTCAACGAGATCGGTGCCGGGACCATAGAGGCCGAGATAGCGTGCGTGTTCTGCAGCCGGTGCCGCGGGGAGAACGCGGAGTCCGACGCCTTCATCAAGCTAGTCGAGGAGTCTGGCGTCGAGGTCGTATGTTTATCCTCGCGCTCATTCAGGCCGGAACTGCGAAAAGCTGGACTTCAGGAATCACCAGATGTAGGCACACCGTCTGAGAAGCTCCTGCAATGGCGCAACGAGTACGATGAGGCGGTGTTTCAACTCATCGAGCCGTTCGGCGCGCAGGTCGGCGTGCTGGCAGGCTACATGCTGATCACAGGCAACCTGTGCGTGAAGCTGCCGCTAATAAACCTTCATCCGGCACTTGCCGGCGGACCTAAAGGAACCTGGCAGGAGGTGATGTGGCAGCTTATCGAGCAGCGAGCGGAGTGCACCGGTGCGATGATGCACGTGGTTACGCCGGAGCTCGACGAAGGTCCGCCGCTCACCTACGCGGAGGTTGAACTGCGCGGCGGTGCACTCGATCGGCTCTGGGACGACATGGAACGCAAACTCGAACAAAACACGCTGAGCGACGTTATCGAAAGGGGAGGCGAGAAGGAACCGCTGTTCGCTGAGATACGTCGCCGCGAGTTCGAGCTCGAGATACCGCTGCTTATTATGACGTTGAGAGAGCTCGCTGCCGGCAGGTTGACGGTTCACGGTGTGGACATTCGCTTCAACGGCGAACGGTTGACCGAAGGGCTCTGCCTGACTGAACAGGTGCGCGAGTACATTGCCAAGAGAGGGTAGGGGGGCGGCTCGCGAACCGCCCCTACTGGCCGCAGTCAACAATGGAGGGTAATTAGTGAGGAAAACGCTTTACCTGACGGACTGCGAAGGGCCTGTGAGCAAGAACGACAACGCGTTTGAGCTCGCGGAACATTTTGTCCCGGAGGGCGGCGCGTTTTTTGCCAAAGTCAGCCGGTACGACGATTATCTTGCCGACATTGAGAGGAAGCCGGGGTACAAAGCGGGCGATACGCTGAAACTTATCGTGCCCTTCCTGAAGGCGCACGGCGCGACGGACGACGCGGTTCGGGAGTTCTCCTCACGCGGTCTGGTGCTCGTCCCGCGCGCGGACGAGATGCTGCGCGCGGTTGCCGGCCTGATGCCGGCGTACATAATAAGCACAAGTTACAGGCCATACATAGAGGCGCTGTGCGCGGCGGTCGATTTTCCTGTGTCGAACACATACTGCACCGAAATACAGCTCGACTCGCACGTCCTGCCTGATAGCGAGGTGAAATTGCTCAAAGCGTTGACCGAAGAAATACTCGCCCTGCCGAAGATCGATTTGCCGCCGGATGCAACGTCGTTCGACCAGCTTGACGACGGATCCAGGAAGACGATAAACAGGTTGAATGAGATAATATGGCGGAAGCTCGCGCCGTTGGAGTCAGGCAGGATGATATCGAGCGTCGACCCGCTCGGCGGGACCCAGAAAGCCAGGGCGGTCGAGGCCGCCAGAGAACAAGAGGGATGCGATTGGTGCGATGTGATCTACGTCGGCGACAGTATCACCGACCGGGACGCCATGGAACTTGTCAAGTCGCGCGGCGGTACATCCATCTCGTTCAACGGCAACCGGTACGCGCTGCAGTTTTCCGAATACGCGGTCATATCGCAGGATGCGTTTGTCTGTGCGGTGCTTGCGCAGGTTCTCCGCCACGGCGGGACCGACGCGCTCGCGTCGCTCGCAGAAGGATGGCAACGGCGCGAGTTTCCTCACGACGTCGTCCCTGACGAAATACGTCCTGAACTCGAGAGGATTGTAGCCGGCGACACCACCTTTGCCAGAATTACTCCCGAAAACCTGCCCGAACTTACCACCACCAGCGAACAGGTACGCAAGTCGCTCCGAGGAACCAGGATCGGCAGCCTGGGGTGAAGGTCCAGCCTTGGGGACAGCTTCAGTGAAGCCCGGCACTACTGCTGAAGCACCAGAGGAAGCCACGCTGAAGCGCGCTGTCTCGATATCCCCTAGTTCTATGCACCCCCGCTGAAGCGGGGTGCAAAGAGGAGCCCGCCAAGGCGGGCTGAACAGTACAGCGTGCGGGAGCGAGTGTCTATTCCAAGGTAGGCCGGGCATCCTGCCCGGTTTCGCGGCGGCTGTGGCACTTGATTGGCGGGCGAGACGTCCGCCCTACCTTCGTAATGCTACTTCTCTATTGACCGTATCACGTAGTCGATGAACTCGCGGGCGCGTTTCGCGTCTCGTTTCGGGTCGCGGGCGTTGATCTCGAACACAACGTTGCCGGCAAACTTCTCACTGCGAAGCGTCTTGAAAAGGCTGCGCCAATCCTCCATCGAGATGTAGCCTTCGCCCGGCACGAGATGGTCATCATCCTCGCCGTAGTTGTCCGAGAGATGGACGTGGACTATTCTGGGACCGAATCTCTCGAGGAAGGCGCCTATTCCCCCCTCCGTCATATTAGCGTGTCCGACGTCGAGGCAAACATCCACCTCGTGCCCGATCTTCGCCACCGTCCTGTCCAGCGTGGTGAACGGACCGTTCTCCAACGCGACGCGTATATTTCTCGAGGAGGCATACTCCATGACCTCCCGGCAGCAGTCTAGTCCAACCAACTCTTCCTCCAGCTTGAACCCGAGGGTCGGCTCGTGCGCGACAATCAAGCTCGCGCCGAGTCCGGCCGCAATGTCCACCTCTTTCTTGAACAACTCCGGGTTACAGCCGGTGAGAGCGGTGTGAATGCTCAGAGGTGCACCGCCGACCAGTCCGCGAATGCGCCCCCAACGGCTCTCGTCGAACGCGTCCGGTTCCGGGGACCAGTGCAACCACAGTTCTACACCAAAACCGCCATCGGTAATCTCGCGGATCGCCTGTTCCAGGTTAGCCTCGTCGGAGTAGGCGCGTAGGTAGCTCCATGTGCTTACTGCGAAATTCAATGTCTTCACCTCATTTCTTTCTAGTGTAGAAGCAGGATATGCCTCGCCTTTTTCCATACGCCATCGGGGTTTCAGGCCCCTGTCAATCTCTCAGCGACGATCTCCGCGATATCTCTGGTCCGTACGGTATCGCCCTTACCCAGCTCCTTCATCCCGTCCTCTATCATTGTGAGACAGAACGGGCATGCTGTGGCGACAAGCCCGACATCCGTCTCCGCGATCTCCTGACTGCGCATTTCGTTGATGCGCTTGCCCAGGTTTTCCTCCAGCCACATTCGCCCGCCGCCGCCGCCGCAGCACAGGCTATAGGCCCGTTCGCGGCTGATCGGCGTAACGGTGTGCCCAGCCGCGCGAAGCACGTCGCGCGGTTCATCGTACATGCCGTTATGCCGTCCTAGGTAGCAGGAGTCGTGGTAGGCGACGGTGTCGCAATCGTTCGAGCGGAGCTTAACCGTGCCGGTGCGGACGAGGTCGAGAATGAACTGCGTATGATGTACTACCTGGTAGTTACCGCCGAACTGGGGGTACTCGTTCTTGAGCGCGTTGAACCCGTGCGGACACGCCACGACTATCCTGTTGAACTTGTACTTCTTCAACGTCTCGATGTTCTCGCCTGCAAGTATCTGGAAAAGGTACTCATTACCGAGACGCCTTGCGCTGTCGCCGCAACATTTCTCCTCCGCACCCAGTATGGCGAAATCGACGCCTGCGGCTTTGAGTATCTTGACCATGGCCTGCGACACCTTCTTGTTGCGGTCGTCGTAGGCGCCGCTGCACCCCACCCAGTACAGGACGTCGGTCTCTTTCTTCTCGCTCAGCAGCGGCACGCCAAGCGGCTCGGCCCACGCGGCGCGTTCAGCCCAGCCTATGCCCCACGGGTTACTGTTGGTCTCCATATTTTTGAACAGCGCGACTCCCTCTTTCGGAAACCGGGATTCCATAAGCACCAAGTACCGCCGCATGTCGGTCAGTTTATCTATATGCTCGATCATCACGGGACAGTGTTCGACGCAGCCGGCGCACGTGGTGCAGGACCAGATGACGTCCTCCTCGATCGTATCGCCAATAAGTGCAGAGCATGTCTCGCCTCCGTCAGTTTCGGCAGCTTCCGCACCCGTCCCTTGCTTGAGCAGGGCCGGACCTACCTTGAAGAAGTGATGTTTGAGGTCGCGAATCAACTCTCTGGGGTTCAGCGGCTTATCGGAGTTGTACGCCGGGCAGTTCTCCTGACAGCGGCCGCATTCGATGCAGGAGTACAGGTCGAGCAGTTGCTTCCACGTGAACTCCTCGATCTTTGACACACCGAATGTCTCCGCCTCCTCATCCTCCAGATCAAGTTTCGTCATCTGTCCGCGCGGATACAGACGATGGAAGAACGTATTGAACGAACCTGCGACAAGGTGCACGTGTTTCGTTGGTACAACCAGCAGCGCAAATAATATCAGGTGCATAATCGCCGACGACCACCAGGAGACGTTGAAAAGCGCGTGCATCGTTCCGTCGCCGGCCCCGCTCATCAGTCGGGCCAACGCCGAGCTCGCGAACTTGTATTCCGGGAAGTGACCATAACCTAATGCCACCTCCGTTGCGTTGACGAGCAAATACGTCACCGCTACGCCCCCGAGAGAGATGAGCACCACGGCCGACTCAGGTGATGGTTTTGTGAGACAATCCGGACCTAGTATGTACCGGCGAAATGCAAGTCCGAGCACGCCCACGAGCAGGAGAAGAGCAAAAAGGTCGGCAGCGGCCGCGTAGTAGGCGTCGAGCTTCGTTCCGAAAAACAATGTGAAACCGTCGACGAACCCGCTGACAAAGTGGTTGATCGTATTGATCGAGAAGATGATAAACGCCCAGACGATCATGAAATGCATCAGACCTACGAGGGGTTTTCGGAAGGTAGCTACCTGAAGGAAAACGTTCGTGACGACCTTCTTCAACCGGAGCAGAGGATAATCGAACCTGTTCTCGGGCTTGCCGAGCGCCAGCATCCTCAGCAGCCTTATGCCGGCGTATACGTAGTAGGCCACTGACGCGGCAAGCACGAATGCGAAGATGATCTTCCCCAACGGGCTCAGCATAATGTGGTCTCCTGAACCGCGTCTCGGTCATGGTACGTTACACCAACAACGCGGTAATGCGCTAAGACTCCGCCTTCAGCTTCCTGGCCTCCTCGGTCATTATCGGCACGACCTCGAAAACGTCTCCAACAATCCCGTAATCAGCGACCTTGAATATGGGAGCTTCAGGATCCTTATTGACCGCCACGATCACCTTGGAGGTCTTCATACCGGCGAGATGCTGTATCGCGCCCGATATCCCGCAGGCTACGTAGAGCACGGGCGCTACGGTTTTCCCGGTCTGCCCCACCTGGTTCTGGTGATCGCGCCATCCGGCATCCACCGCCGCGCGCGACGCACCGACCGCCGCGCCCAACGCCTCTGCCAGCTCCTCCAGGATCTTGAAATTCTCAGCGCCGCCCATACCGCGGCCGCCGGACACGATGACCTGGGCTTCCGTGAGGTCTATTGCAGCTCCGGCGGACTTGATCACCTCTTTTACAAGAGCCCTCAACTCATCCGGGGATATCTCCGCGTCGCTCTTGACGACTTCAGCGGTCTTGCCTTCCTCAGGAGCGGCCGCCGCAAAGACGTTCGGACGTATCGAGGCCATCTGAGGCGTGGAATCGGGGCATACGACCTTCGCGATGGCTCTGCCGGCGAACATCGGCCGAGTCATCACAAGTTTGCCGTCATCGTTTACGTCGAGCGCCGCGCAGTCCGGGGCAATGCCCGTCGCCAACCTTGCAGCGACTCTCGGACCCAGGTCGCGTCCGGTTGACGTGCAACCCATCAGCAGAATGCCCGGTTGCGTGTCGTTCACAATCCGCGCAAGAGCCTTCGCGTACCCTTCGGGGGTGTATTCTTTCAAGGCCGGATCATCAACCACGTACACCTTGGTCGCGCCATAAGCGCCAAGCGCGGCGGCGATGTCCTGTACGCCGGTGCCGATCACGGCTGCGTTAAGCTCCGTGCCGAGCTTGTCCGCCAGCCGTTTGCCCTCCGAGACAGCCTCGATCGCCACTTTCCTGAACTTGCCTTCGCTTTGCTCTGCAAAGACCAAAACGCCGTTACCCATTGTCGGCCTCCCCTAGGTAGTGCGGTCAGTTACCTCCATCTCGTTACCGCGACTTCTCTCGCATCGTTTTAGCTCGCCCGGCTATATCACTTTGGCTTCTTCGCGCAACAGCCTGATCGTCTCGCGAGCCGCCTCGTCGGGCTCTCCCGGAACAATCTTACCTGCCGCCCTCAACGGAGGAGGCGACATCTCCACAACTTTGATCTTCGCACCTTGCGCTCCCACCTGTTCTGGTGAAAGCCCTAGACCGGCCGCATCCTTCACGTCAAGCGGTTTACGTTTTGCGCCCATTATGCCCTTCAACGACGCGTATCTCGGCTCGTTGAGCCCTTTCTGTGCGGTGATCACCGCCGGCAAAGTCGTCTCCACGACCTCCGATGCACCCTCGATCTCCCTGTGACATACAGCCTTCGTTCGGTCGTCGGAGATCTCGATCTTCGTCACAACAGCCACGTGAGGGAGACCCAGAAGCTCCGCCAGCTCTATTGCCACTGCGGCGTTGTCGTCGTCAACAGCCTGTTTCCCGCACAGCACCAGGTCATACGGTATCTCCTCGAGCGCCTTGGACAGGGCAAGCGCGGTAGCGTACGAGTCGGATCCGTCGAACGCTTCGTCCTTCAGATGAACCGCTTTGTCCGCTCCCATAGCCAGGCAGGTGCGCAAAGCCTCCGTCGCCTTTTCGGGACCCAACCCGACGACCGTGACTTCGCCCTCCCCGAGCTTCTCCTTGATCTGGAGCGCTTCTTCAACGGCATACTCGTCGTACGGGTTAACCACCATAGTGATGTTTTCCGTCACGATATTGGCAGTGTCAGGTTTCACCTCGATCTTCGCTTCGGTATCAGGCACCTGCTTGACAAGCACTACTATATTCATGTGATTCTCCCTTCCATGCGTAATCTCGCAGCCGCGTTTCGGCGATTCCTCGAGAAGACGCAGCAGGACAAAGTCCTAGACACGCACCACGTTTACCTCCTGTCTTACACTCAGGCCCGGAAAGTGTCGAATAGTTGAATTAGATTATCCTAAGATTACTACCTGATTGTCAACAGGAAAATTTGGCCTCGCGTTGCCGTGGTGCGTGGTGGTAGCCTGCCGGCGGCTCGTACGTTCTCTCTCGACGACACGCTCGCCGCAATGGAAACGACTCAAAACCCGATGGGGAGGTCTGCCGGAATTCGCACGAACAGCACGGACCGTCTACTCCGATGGCTGCTATTAGGACGTAAACGACCTCAAAGAGCGACCATGACAGCAAGACCCGTCTTGACCCCGTCAGTGTGTGGCGCTACAATCGTGGATAGCTTGCCCGTGCTGGTCGCGGGCAAGTCCATATGGGAAATGTCGGATAAACGGAACTGAGAAGGTATATGGTTCAAAGGAAGGGCGCAAAATGCAGGTTCAATTCAGGGTATGCGTGATGAAGCAGGTGACGTTGATAATGCTCGCGTCGGCGGCATTTCTGTGCGGCCAGGCTAAGTGTGAAGAAGAAGAGCATGCAATCAGTTGTAGTCACGGCTATGAGATTGCTCTTGGGTGGTGGGGTTGGATGGGAGGCTCGGAGCACGTTGCCGATGTATTGAAGGGCGTTGCAGACAAGGCGATATCAGACCCGGAGCAGAATAAGTATTGTTTCGAATATGATGGTGTTTCGTGGGACTTTTTCAGTAAGCATTATCCGGATATGATGGAGCGGGCCAGGCAGGCGGTCAAATTGGGTGCGTGGGACGTGGTCGGTGGTACGTACGGCGGCCACCTTCCGTACCAGGTAGGTCTGGAATCGCAGATAAGACAGTTAGTGATGGGCAAAAGAGCTATCCGGGAGACGCTTGGTCTCTATGTAAAGACCTATGCCTATCAGGAGTTTTTCATCTATCCGCAGGCGCCGATGTTTCTCACCAACGTTGGCATCGAGAATGCCACTTATGAAAACAAGCTCCCGATATGCGGCAGAGTCAACGACGAGTTCGGCGGGATACGGTGGATGGAGTCGAACGACGGGTCGAGAGTCAGGGCTCTGAGCCGTTATCCGGGACTTTATATAGATGCCCCCGATGCCCTGAGCATTAAGCCTTACAGGTACACGCTCACACAGTTCATCGAGAAGTTCGGTGAGAATCCGAGTGAGAAGTTCAATCACGATGAAGACAAGTTCTATTTCAACGCTGCAGACTATACTGATAGCTATGGGAACATGGCGTCGATAACAAACTGTCTGGTTGAGAACGAGCTTCTAATCGCTGAGAGGCTGGCTGCCCTGTCTTCGATTCTGGGCGGCAACAGCTACTCTGCTCAGCTTGAGGCCTGCTGGAAATATCTGCTCGCGACGCAGAACCACGACATCATGTACTGCGGGAGTGAGTGCTACGCTGCAGAGGTGGGGGCATCGGATTGGGAAGCCGCGAAGTACCTTCGTGAAGCGGCCCAAAAGCTGGCCAGTGACGTGGAGAAGAAGAGCCTGGCTTTCATTGCCTCTCGAGTGAATACCACGGCGCCGGTTGAGGGTCAGGGCGACGCACTTGTTGTCTTTAACCCTCTCGGCCATACCGCGTCGCGTCTGGTGGAAACCGAGTTGTCATTTGTGTCGGGTGCGGCTTACGGACTGAAGCTCTTTGACAACCAGGGCACGCATATACCGATGCAGCTAAGCGAAATTGAAAAGCATGACAATGGCAGCTTAAGCAGTGCTCGAATAACCTTCTATGCCAGGGACCTCGGCGGATTGGGCTACAGTGTTTACCAGTTGCGCTGCGCGGCAGAATCTGAGCAGACCCGCGCCACAAGCGATTTGTCCGTCGATAGGGAACAAGGTGTAATCGAGAACAGATACGTCAAGATGAAATTCCAGGGCGATGGTCAGCTTCTCGCCGTGTACAGCAAAAGTCAGGGGGGGGAACTGATTCTGGGTTCAGATAATGGCCAAACACCCGCGTTGCGGTTCTTGGATACTATAGGGGGGGGCCGCACGCTACAAGCCCATTGGCTGGGCCCTGGTGGAAAACGGCCCCAAGAAGGTCGTTGTCAAATCAACTTATGAGTCGAAGCTGGGCTTGGAAGATATCCACTATACGATATACGATGATATCAAGCGAATAGACATGACGGTCGAGCTGCGTTCGAAGAATGAAACGGGCGATGTACTTGAGATGTCGATGGCTCCGAAAAAGGAAAGGATGTGGCTGCAGTTTATGCCCGCGTTCAAAGGCAAGGCCAAGTGCGACACCATAGCTGATGTGCAGCGCGAGCAGAGGAGCATATACTTTTCCAATACATGGCTGAATTACTCAGGCGCGAACCGGGGTTTCACGCTGATGCATAAGGGAATGCACGGTTGGTGCCTGAGGAATCGCAATATGCAGCCTCAACCACTCAACAAGTGGTCGGTATGGGAACGTCAATTAAACAGGCTGCCCTACTACAATGATGAGAATGAAAACAAGGACGCGGCGTTGGCGGTGCAGCTCGGCCAGACCACTGTTCGCTGGGTTCCGGGAATGCTGAGGCTGAACACAAGCTTTGGCCGGGGCGGTTCGATAAAGCAATACCTTTCACTTTGGCCTGAAGGGACAACCGACGAGTACCTGATAAACAAGGCGGTCGGAGAGTATTATCTTCCGGCTCTTGTGAAGCGGGAAGGGCGTCACGATGGGGCGCTTGAGAAAGAGAAGAGTTTTGTCAGCGTAAGTGGAGCCGATGTTTTGCTGTCCGCTTTTTACGCTGACAAAAGCACTGGTGGGCAGCCGGCCTTGCGACTGTGGAATGTAGGAAGGAATGAGGCTGTTGCCAAGGTGAAGCTCGGCTTCGATGCAGGCGATGCGGTGAAGATACGTTTCGATGGTACCGAACGTGCAAACAAGTACAGTTGGGATGGTCGAATGCAGGTCATGCCGTCCGCACTTGAAACGGTGAAGTTTGTGGCTATGCCTCCGCAGGCAGCATCGCCCGCGAGAAGCGGGATCATCAGCTCGACGTTGCCCTATTACGAAAGCGGCGAAGATATACTCTTTGAGGCGCCGCTTGAAAGCAGCCGCGCCTTTGTTCAGATGGCACAATTCGCGGACGACAACGGAAGAGTCTACAGCTATGCTGACCCTTATGACGAGATTGCCGTGCAGTTTTCCGACTTCAGACAGGAGGGGGACTACAGGATTTTCGATGCTGAGGTGAACGTACCACATGAGATGGCCGGACGTAAGGTGTGTCTGGTGCTGCACTGGGACACTCACTCGCTCTACGCTATAGGCAGCTGTGCGCTGTCGCTGGATTACCGGCTGCGGTCTGATGAACCCATCGAGGTCTTTGTAAACGGCAAAAGGGTGCCAGGGTACGCTTTTGATGTTACGGACTATGTGAATTTCGGAGATACGAACAGATTCAGGCTAAAGGCTGTGGCCCCCGAGGTCCGGAGGGAAGATGTCCTGGCATTGGGAGATGACAGGGTAGTAGACCTTGACTCCTACTTTTCCTGCCATGGATTCGACAAGATCAAGTCAGCCAGACTGCGCATAGGCAAGAAAATAACAGAGCAAAACTACCGTCTGTTGGCCGATTGCAGCATAGTCAATCCAGGCTTTGAAAGCGGCGATAGCAGAGGCTGGAAGACTCAGGGAAATATTGAAATCGTAAGGGACGTCGGACGCAGGGCGAGGATAACGGGCAAAGGGGCCCTCAGGCAGACTATAGACATCAAGGGCGGAACCTACTGCCTGAAGGTCGACCTTAGGACAAAGGGCTGCAGTGCGGTCATAGGTGTTATCGGTGAGCGTGACTTTTCTTCGGAGGCAAAAAGCAACGGCCAGTGGGAAACGCACACGGTGATGTTTCATGTACCGCAAGAGCAGGATGAAGTGACGATCTATGCCCGCGCGGCAGAAGGTCAGGGTGACGTTGAGATTGACGGCTTCAGCGTTGTCGCGAACAAAGTATGCAAGCGGCAGTCGGAGTCTACGCGTTAGTGACTCGGCAGTCTAATAGTCAGCATAGAAACCCTGTGTTTTTTCAACAGGAAAATTCGGCCTCGCGTTGCCCCGGCGCCTGACGGTAGCCTGCCGGCGGCGCGTACGTTCTCTCTCGACGACACGCTCGCTGAGGCCTGCCTTATGGTCCGAAACGAGCTTGCGCTGTCAAGACTCTTTAGAAATGTCCTCTATGTTAACGCATTAGAAATGTCCTCCTCGAGCTGTACCCACTGGCAGGGGGGGATTCCTGTAGGTTGGCCCCCATGGGGGCCAGATTTGTCA
>Ga0114922_10002283_pt1 | contig 17994 bp, 19 predicted proteins | sample AartaG_FD_100975 | JGI IMG/M metagenome (GOLD analysis project Ga0114922, IMG submission 100975) | Deep subsurface microbial communities from Aarhus Bay to uncover new lineages of life (NeLLi) - Aarhus_00045 metaG | ecosystem: Environmental > Aquatic > Marine > Oceanic > Sediment | place...
AGTGCCATTATCCACAGGATATAGATATTTTTGCGCTTGACAGATCATTCGTAGCCCCTATATTCGTGGTGGATATAGGAGCCCACGCATGTTCGTCAGAGCCAAAAAGTCCGGTCGCTATGAGTATCTCCAGGTAACCGAGAACTACTTCGACGCGCTGGTTATAGGCAGGCGTCAAGTTGAGGGTGCGGGGGAGGGCGAGGATTCTTCTTGGCCGCCGGCACCCGCTTCGACGCCGCTGAATAAAGTGAGACTTTGTTCTACCGCTAGTCGCAACGCTCACCCGATTGGATGTGCGGAAGCTGATCCCCGATACTCCGAGTTCCCATCTCCGCGTAGGCGGCATGACAAACTCCGTCTCGTCGACAGGCCGGCCCGGCGTCGCCGGTCCCGGTAGCACCCGCAATTGCAATTGTTTTGCTTGCTTGACAGTTGTGCCGTAGAGATAACTCCACTGGTTCTCTCTGGTTCATGTCGATAGAATCCCTGCAGGCGGGTCGGTGCGCGAAAGGACGAAAATGTCGGATTTCAGCCCCAATGCAGAATTAGAATCTATGGCTGAGGTGGTGTTCGATCTGTCGAACCTGAGTTCGGCTCTGCGGTCTCGTGTGTCGGCCGCGGCGTCAGAGTTTTCCGAAACCGAGTATCTCGCGGTGGATGCCCTGGCCAAGGACCAGCCCCTTACCGTCGGCGATATACAGAAGCGGATCGGCGTTCAACCGGCCCAGATGTCACGAATCCTGCGGTCGCTCGAGAATCGGCCCAAGAGCTTCGTCGAGTGCCGCATCAACGCTCAGGACCGCCGGCGAGTGGACGTGACACTGACCGCAGCCGGGAAATCCGCCCACCAGGACTACCGCAAGGCCCGCCTGGGCTTCGCCACCGAAGTTCTCGCTAACCTGCCCCCGGAAGATCGGGTCCAATTCATGCGGATATTACGTTCCATCCACGAGGAGATCGTAAACCGCATGAACGGCGGCAAGGAGCCGAGAGTCGAATAGCGGCCCAAGAAAATATTTTCTTGCCGACAACTGTTTCATGTGGTACAATATCGACGGTGGCGAATTGATCGCCGCACGGCAGAGCGACCCGGTCCGGGCCGCAGCGGCTCTTGAACCGATTTGAGGCAGGAGAGACCAGATGTCGAGCACAATGCGGTCTTCGATGGCGTTGGCTGTCGCGCTGGCGGCGGGCTGGCTGGGAGTCGTTGCGTCCCAAGCACGGGCCCAGCACGGTGATGTTTGGGGCAACTGTGGCCATGGCGCATACGTCACGTACGGGGCGCCGACAAGTGTCTGCTGCACGCCATCGCCGAGGACGACCCGTGCGTACGGATACAGCTCTTTGCGCACCTCCTACAACTGTGGCGTCAGTGCATGTGTCGTCAGGGATCCTGTGCGGTATTATGTGCGTTCCACGCCCATCCGCCGCACACTGAGCGTCCGCCGCGTGATGCCGGTATATCCCACAACTCGCAGCTATACGTGCCGCACCTATTCGCCGCTAACGTATTATCGCAGATACACTTACAGTCGCCCCAGTTACGGGTATCGGTACTATGGTAATGGACACGGGTATCGTTCATACAGGCCCTACAGCAACGGAAGGCAGTTCTCGCTTGGACTGAGCTTCGGCAAGAGCAACTGCTATAGCGGACGCCGCTACGGGTCGATTCACGTCAGCTACCGGAGGTGAACCGCCGGGCGTCTGTTGGATGCCCAGACAGGTTGCGGCGACGTCGCCCCCGGCAGCCCGTGCCGGGGCGTTTAGCCGGTAAGAGTGGTTAGTAGACGGTCTAAGTCTACGCGGCTGGGGTCGGGTGCGTTGCCCGACCCTTTTTTCGCGCCCTTGTACGCCTCTTGACAACCGCGCCTCAGACCCCTGACAAAACAGGTGTGGCATTGGGTTTTCGACCTGTGTTATTCACCGGTTTGAGACCGGTGCCACAGGGGTCGGTGCCACGGGCGTCTTGGGATAGCCTCCTACACTGTTATCCTGGACATTCTTGTTTCCCTGCGCGCATTTTTGGCTGCGGAGGAACCGCGATGGGGTCTGACTGAACCGAATCAGTTGACGACAAGCCACGCCGTCTTCGGTGCTGATCGCCGTGTACGCGCGAGGGTGGCGGGCGTCGTCCACGATGCTTGATAACCAGAGGGTGGAATGAATCGAAAAAGGGATTATAATCATGATCGGCAATCATGTTTCGCACGGCTGAGTTAACCAGTGTTGTCGTCTGCATCGCGGCTGCGGGCGCCGTCGGTCAGACGGATGTCCGGGTCGCGACCTGGAACATTGAAACGGTGGGGGAAGGCGTATCGGGGGAGTCGGAGCAGTTCGAGGCGGCGGTCGCGGTTCTCGGTCGCATCGGAGCGGATGTGGTGGCGATTAACGAGATCTATGGAAAGGGCGACATCGAGAACTTCGAGGCGCTCGCGGGCCGGGCCGGGTATGCCTATTGGGTCGTGCCCGATACGAATCCCTTCGGGCCGCAACGCAACGGATTTCTGAGCAAGCTGCCGATCCTCGATTTCACATTTCATACTTCTGAAGCGCTGTCGGGCGACCCCGAGGCCAATGACATCACGCGGCTGATCATAGAGGTGGTCGTCGATGTACCCGGTGATGCCATGGATTTGACACTCGTGACCGAGCACTTCAAGTCAGACAAGGACAATGCCGACGAATTCCGGCGAGCGTGTGAAGCCTACCGCGTGGGGCAGGCAGTGTCGGACCTGAGAAGCGCCGTTGACGCTTACGTGCTCATGGGTGATGTCAACGAGGAGATCGATTCCGTCCCGCGAAACCCCAATCCATTCGTGGAGTTGCCCGGCGGATTGCCTAAATCGTTTTGCCTCGGCAGTGATCTCCAGGGCGTTCTTCACGGTCCCGGCATCGTGAACGATCCCTTCTTTTACCTTCAGCGCTGGGACTGCCCGGCAACGACGGCGCTGGACGCACTGCAACTTGACGGCACGGACCCGACCCGGCCCGCGTCCGGGCGCCGGCTTGACTACATTCTGACCAGCCACGCAGTGTTGCATCTGTGCCCGCAGGCTGAGGTGTACAACTCCGTCCATGAGGGGTTGCCGGGCGGTTTGCCCAAAAGCGGCGATCCCCTGCCGCCTGGGACCAGCCTTGCCGCAGCCGATCATCTGCTCGTCTTCGCGGACATCACCGTGCCGCCCGTGGCCGGCGACGTGTACGGCGATTTCGACGGCGATTGTGACGTCGACCTGATGGACTTCGCGAGGTTTCAGACCTGTTTTACCGGCAACGGCGCCGGACCCATCGGCCCTGAGTGCAGGGCCGGTGATCTGGACTGCGATGATGACATAGACTTGACGGATTACGTCGCGTTCGGTGGAGCACTGTCCGGGCCATGCCAGTAGACCGTTGTTCAACCGCTCACGGTCGCGAACGTCGATTCAATCGGGTTAGTCGCCGGATACCGTGATACTGCCACCGCATTGCAGCGGGTGCGCCGTCCTTCGCCATGGGCGAAGGTCGGGGGACGGAACGCACGGAGGGATGAAGGATGAAGGCGGAAGGATGAAGAATGGCAGATGAACCCTCACGCGGGAGTGGTCAGTTCATTCTTAATTCGCTATTCGCTATTCGCTATTCGCCATTCGCCATTCGCCATTCGCTATTCGCCATTCGCCATTCGCCATTCGCCATTCGCCATTCGCCATTCGCCATTCGCTATTCGCTATTCGCTATTCCCGCATCCGTCCCCCACCCGTCGCTGCGCGATGAATGGGGCACCCGCTGCGCGATGAATGGGGCACCCGGCTGATGGAAATCTCGTTCCGGCGGCTTTCCAGCAGGGTTGCGCTGCGCGTTACTGCTTTCTTATCCAACGGCCGTTGCGAAGTTCGATACCACACCCGGCAATGACCTTGGCCGAGGGTTCCAGGGCGGCTGTGATCTGGTTCATCCGCGCCACCAGGCCCTTGGCCTTACCACCCGCCCGTTTGGCCTTGCCTTCGATCACCTCGCGTTCGGCTGCGATTTCGTCGAATTCCGGTCCGCCCCGGGATCGGTCCGAGCGGCCTCGGTCGCGGCTGGCCCGCCGGCGAATCAGTTCTCTGGCCCGTTCATCGAGCGCCTCCCATTGCGTTTGATAGGATTCTAATTCCTTCTCAACCTCTGCCAACTGCTTCTCGAGATCAAACCAGGTTGCAAGCAACGTCCGCGCGTCGGTCGTATGATCACCGAGCATGACAACGATGGTTGAAAGCTCGATTGGCAACTCAGCGGCGTCCGTTGTTTCAGAAGGCTCGTCTTGTGTGGAGGCTTGTTCTATTGTCCCCACTACTTCAGCGGATTCCGCATCGTCTGGAAAGAACTCGACAAGAAGCTTCGCCAGCCGGCGGGCATCCTCAGGCCGGCTCTCGCGTCGCGCGGCCCGGAACGCCGACAAGAGTCTGTCACGCAAGGCGGCGCGAACACGCCTGATTTCAGACCCGAGGGGCTGAAGCAACTCGATCGTCCGGATTGTTGACGCGGCCTGGGTATAGGCTTCGGCGTCGACATAAGCCTGGGCCGCGGTCAACAGTGCGGCGGGTGAACGCTCGGAGATCAAGCGCGAACTCGTTGAAGCGTGCGAATCTCCGGTAACCCGGGCGTATCGCCATAAGAGAAGATTCTTCAGCAGGGCCGCGCTCTGATCCCGCCCGTAGGCCGCCACGTTGTACAGGCGATGTCCCGCTGCGGTGGCCAGCACGTCGAACGGCGTGAAAAGGGCGACCGTTCGGCCGGCGTGCTCGACGCCGTAGACCTTCGGCCTTTCCGATGAAAGCCCCCCCCGCGCCCAGCGGTTGGGACGAAACTCGCCCGGCGCCGTTCCGCCTGGTGTCCTGCCCGTAAACACGGGATGTTCCGCAGAGGCCGGGGCAACTGAGGCACCCAACGCCTCGGCCAGACCGTTCATCGCGGCTTGGGCCGCCTTGGAAAAGGCCGCATCGGTGCCGGCGCTCTCGAACCATACGAACCCGCCGGCCCGCACATAGTCCAATAGACGCTCCTGATCGATGGAGGACGAGCCGAACTCACCTCGACCAGTTATATGTACGATGTCCGGGCGAACGGCTCTTGATTCCACCGTGGGTGAATCACACGTGTTGACCAGCAGCAATCCCCGCTCAAACGCCAGTTGACGTCCCATCCAGTGCCACCGGCCTGACGGTTGCAGCAACGTTGCCCCAACCGACCTAGACTCAACGATCAGATAGCCCCGAGGTCGAGCGGGAACCCCCGCCAACTCCGGGGGCCTGAGCCTGGAGGGAAGCCGGCTGTATTCGCCGGCGGCGTAGGCGGTCAGGTTCGCCATGATGTCGAACATGGTACGGTGCTGCTTAGCCCGGTCCTGATGCCATGCGCCGGCGATGTCCACGGGAAACAGGAACACGCAGGTGCGCAGCCCGTCGTCGATCCCCTCCGTCCGAAACGGCTCAGCCCAGGTGGGATCGTCGCGTCCATACGCGGCGCTGTAGACTGCGTGGTCGGCCGGGAGCGGTTGCACCTGCCAGCCACGTTCCTCGAACATCTCGCCAAAAAGACGACGGAACGACTCGGCGAATCGGACGCTGCCCCGATCGGCATGCCCGACGATCGTTCCACCGGCATCCACGTAGTCGCGCAGCCGGTCGCGTTGTGTCTTGGTCAACGTGATCACCTCGGCGCCGCTGATAAGCAGCATGGGAGCGTCGAGCAGGTCGTGCAGGGTGGAATCGGCCGAGACGATCTGCCATTTGTATATTCGCTCGTGCAAAGCGGAAAGGTGCAAGGTCAGGAAGTACAGGTCTCGGTAATAGGTGTTCCATCCATGGCCCTGCCCGTATCGCATCTTCGAAATCAGTACCGGCGCTCTGCCATACGTTAGAAACAGCAGACTGAACGAATCGTTGATCACATTCGGCGAGCCGGCTTTGATGGAGGCTGCCCCGGCGCGATACCAGTCTTTGCCGCCGATGAACTTACGCCCCGCGGCCACGCCCAGCCGCTCCAGCCCGAACAACTGGTACGGACCGCCCTCGAGGATGTCGTGGTTGGCCAGCCATTCGAAGCCGTGCTCGGCGGCTTCGAGGGTCTTGTTGACGTCATCCTCCGCCTGGCCACGCGACGGCACGCCTCGCAAGGGGCTGTAGGCCGGCTCACCTTTGGCGAAATGCTGAGCCAGGGTCACATACAGCGTGTTGATCCCTCCAGTGGTCATGGTCGCTGTGCCGCGCTCACCTCCGCGATACGACCAACTGCCGTCGCCGCCCTGGTGGTCAAGCCAGTGGCGGCTCACCCGTTCCCAGTAGTCGGACGGGACGGCCACCGAGGCCCCCTGAGCCGCCCACACGCCCAAGACGCCGAACTGCGAACAAGAGTGATCGCCTCCCGTGCCTTCGAGATCGTAGCCGTAGAAGCCGTCATCGCGCATCGCCTTGACGAGCCAGCTTGCATCCTCGCGCAGTGCCCGTTGATACCGCTGGCGGAGCGTTGTGTCACCGGTTCGGGTGGCTAGATGCGCCCACACGGCCGCCCGCAGGCTCCGGCTGTACGTGCCGGGTAACGGGTGTTCGGCCAGATAATCGACCGCTCGCCGCGTCACAGAATCGTGTACCGAGACACCCGCGGCCAGCAGCGCGTACGTAGCCAGCGCGGTAACCCCCCCGGCGTGAACGTCAGTCCGCTCGCCTGCAAAGCTGCCGCACGTCGGTCCCGCGTCGGTGATCTGGGCTGACTTGATGTTCTCGATCAGCCCGGCGACCAGCGCATTGACATCGTCGTCGGTTTGTGCCGTCGCGCGGTTTGCGGCCGGGGCCGCAGTGAGCCAGGCCAATACACACGTGAGACTCCTGAGTCTTTGCCTGCGGCGACGGTTGGGGTGAGATGGCGCTCGAGGATGGCTCATGTTGCAGGCGGACAGACAGTCGCGCGGTTCCAGCAGGACGCGGAGAACGCGCTGAGCGGCAGAGGGTCGCAACAAGGTCCGTATGATTATTTTCGACCAGGGAAGATGAGAAGTAAAGCTGCAAAGCGGCTGGCAGGTCAGTCAACACGCCGGGGTGAATGGTCGTCCACGGCGATGTTATCGACGACAATCGATTGGTAATCCGTCAAATCCAGCGTGATGGTAATGGGAGCCTTCCCGTTCTTGAACTTGCCGGTCATCTCTATAACAAGCATGCCGTTGTGGTACCCCGGGTCGGGCTCTGAACCATTTGCATGGATGTTCACCAGTTTGCCGTGTTTGGAGAAGACCTCTTCCACCCACACCCGAAACTCATCCGAATCGACCTCGTCCCGGAAATCGTCCGACAACAGCCCATAGACCCCGGCCGAGAGGGTTGTCGCGTTGCCGTCGTACCCATCAACGATGTCGGCAAGCTGTACGCCCAGATCGATCACACCGCCAAGGGCAACAATCACCACGATCAGGCAGAAAACGGCCACGGCACCGGTCACAAGCGAGATGGGGATCGCGGCAATGGCGAATCCGCGTCCGCGACGTCGCCCGCCGGAGGTGTGAAAGATGCCCACGACTCCAAGGATGAACCCCAGGACTGCGTTGATGATCGGAAGGCAGACCAACAGCGAAAAGACGAACGCCGTCACCGAAACGCCGCTCATGGGGGCCGGGTCGACAAGCGGAACGAACCTCTGCCCGCCGGGCGGATTGGGAATGGACTGGGACGGAGGTGGTGGTGGCTCAAGTGGCGGTTGAAATGATGTCATATCACTAAACCTGATAGGCGATGGTCGTCCACCGGCCGGCCTCAACAAGCGAGGGGTGGCTGCTGCCGTGGACGCCGGAACCAAGATTTACGGTGATCCCAGGCGGGTTTCCGATGCACGATCACTGCCCGCGAGTTGACACGCCACTGGTGAGCGTCACGATTGCAGGTAGAGCAAAGTTTCACTTTGCTCATCGCCGTTGAAGCGGGTGCCACGGGGCAAAGAGAATCTTCGCCCTCCCCCACACGCCTCAACCTGACGCTCACGCATCCGTGGACGCGGATCAAGGCCACCGAAGGCCCTGCCGAAGCCGCCGTCAAGATAATCGCTGAGGTTTGCTGCGTCCAGCTCAGATTCCCTCACGATCGCGTCGTCGTCGGCGTCGGGCAGTCCCGCACCTATATGTATCTGCTCCACAAGGCGTACCTCGGCGAGTGCAGCGTCGCCGTGTACTCGGGGATAGCCTACCGCAATACCGCCGGAAATGCCCACCTGAAGTCGACCCGACACGCGCTAGGGTGGCGGGCAGATGCCACAACTATGGCCCACCTGGTTCTGGCAACCCTCCTGGCTGATGACGATTCCCCCGGTCACGTCCCCGTCGATGCAGATGTTCAAATCATGGCCGGTTGTATGGCAGCCGTTGACATAGATGTATCCACCCAGGTTTCCGTGCTCCCCCGTGTTTCCGTTCGGATCTTCGTCATAGACCCTGATGCACCCGTCAAACGTCACCTGCTGGGGATCCCCCGTACTCCACGGGTTGCCGATCTGTATAATACCGTTGGCATCGTGCTCGTCCTCAGAGGCGTTCACTTCGATTGTGCCCCCGCTATATAGACCGCTGATCATCCGAATCAACGAGTTGGCCACGGTATCCTCCTGAACAACGATCGCACCGTGACACTCCCCATCAATGAGGATTCGCCCCGTGCTTGTCATCCGTTTCATTTCGACCGAAGCGGCCTGGGTCACGTCTCCACCGACGCTGATATCGCCCTCCAGTTCGCCAAGGATCTCGATCTCGCCCTCCATGTCGTTCTCCACGTCGATGTCCCCGGAAAAGTCCTTTTCGTAGGTGCTCCACCCGACTTTGATCTTCCCTGTCATTGTGTCGAAGACGAGTATGTCCCCCTCGTTGTCGTCAGCACGAAGGTTGATAGTCCCCAGAAGATCATCCACCTTTATGGTCCCATCTTCTTTGAAATCGTGCGTAATAAACAGCAGGCCGCTGAACGTATCCACCGCCCCGGCTCCGAAACCCTTGACCGTCCCACTGAATCGCTCGATGGATATCGTCGCGTCTCCCTCAACGTTCTTCACCTTGATCTTGCCGGAAAACTCCTCACCCTCGTCGGCATCAATCTCGATTTTCCCGTGGTCTTCGCCTGGCCAGTCCTCCTTGATCGCTCCGAACTGTATCACCCCGTCTCCTCCGTGGCCTACCTCGATGATCCCGGCCATATCGATCTCATCGGGCGGACTGGCCTCGGGCACCCCGCTCAGAATTTTCCCGTCCAGCGTCCCATATATCTCAATGCTGCACTTCGTGTCCACCCCGCGCGGCCACGGGGGGGCGCGGTAGCCTATCCGGATATCACCGTCGCAATCACCGTTGACCTTGACGTACGTCTGGAACCGGATCCCCCAGGCCATCATGTATTGAATATTTAGTCTCCCGGTATTGGTAATGTCCTGTCCGATGTCCACGTACCCGTGGTTCCCGGACATGAATTTCTTCACGTTCACCGTCCCGGCCAAGTCCCCATCGATCTCGATGAAATGCATGGGGTTATATCTGGCATCGAGTTGCCCCACCGTCACGGTTACGCCTTGCGGAATCCCTCCGTCCGTGATTTCCACCTTGGCGTTCCCGTCAATGGTCACGTCGCCGTCCAATGTCCCTGCCGTGATGCTGCCACGTCCCCCCTGCCCCATGTCTGATTCGCGCACCGTCATGCCGCCTAGCTCTCCCTCGATCAAGATGCCCAGGTCGCCCCAGTATTCCTCTTCCTCCGGGTCGGGGAGCGTGACACTACCCAAATCGGCCGCCCCGTACCCCGTAGGAACCTGCGCGACGAGCACCTCATAGTTCCATGCCCCGTCCGCGGTGATGGACCCGATGTTCTGCGGGTTTTTATTCTCGTCGTCATCCCAGCACCAAACCCGCCACTCGCGGGTCTCCTCCCCGGCGCTACCCTTGCGCAGCTCGACACTGGGCTTGTTCGGGTTGCTGAAGTCGAACCTGAACTCCTCATCCTCGAGCGGCTGATCATCGAGATTATCGAACTGAACACAGATCTCGGGCCCGCCATCGTCGTCGCAGAACGGTGTCGGTGTCTGGCCTAAACTGACGGAACCCGCCATAAACACTACAAGAAATGCAGCAATAATCATTCTCATCGCGTTCTGTTGCATTGACACTTCTCCTTATATAAGTGAGGTAGGAAGATCCATTTGTACTGTTGACGGACACTTGTTTTCCAGTAGATAATGCATGAACGGGTATATGGGAGGTCCCCTGCAGTGAAGGGCTATATCACCCTCACCACTCTGTTTTTGCTTGTTTTGCTCGCCAAGGCGGACGCGCAAATCGTACAGTATGAGTGCAATTCTTATCCGGAAGAGGGGGGGTGGTACCACATACCGAGGGTTTGCCCCGCTGAGCGTTGGCTCGCCAACGGTTGGCTGTTCCAACACGCGGAACCGACGCCAGAGCCCTGCCAAGAGGCTGACGCATACCGGCGATCCCTCAAGGATTTCACGAATGTCCGTCGCTTTTTCTGCGAATGGGTCGTCGAGACGGACGGCCCGCGCAGCGAGATCGTCGAAGTCGCCCCCGCTTCGTTTGTCGCCGGTGGGCAACGGGGAATTCACTACCACTTTACGATCGCGCGAGACCAAGTACGCTTCTTGCACGATGCTCCTTTCCCCACGGTCTTCGTTGACATCTCGCCCAACAAGCCCCATGAATTTCGGCTTGACGTGTACGGTGCATATTGGTTTGAGTGGGCAATAGACGGGAAGACGCGGGCTGCCGGCGTCCCGCCCAAGACCTACCCCACCGCCGATTCCTTCATCGTTTGGGGCAACCGCTCCGCCCAGCACCCCAATACCACGCGATGGGACTACATTTATTACGGTGTCCCTGAAGAACCGCCCGTCGAGTGCGACCGCATCCGCAAGCTCAAGGCATCCTGTCGCAACGGGAGGATTAAAGCCAAGGTCAAATCGTCCCTCGACGAGGGCGCCGAGTTGACAGTCACCAACGATGGCGTGCACGAGACGCTGACCACCGGCGAAACCGGCAATGGCAAGGTGAAATACCGCAGACAGACAGGCGAGCATACGATTCTTCTTCTCGATTGCCCCCATATTTCTCAGGTTGTCGATTGTGGGGTGTAGCACGACGTTCGCGCCGCCTCCCGGTCATCCCCCCTGGCCGCCATCTTATCGCCCGGCTTCATAGAAAGCATACCACACGAATTCACAGTTACAAATTCACCGCGCGTTTTCTTTGTTTTTTTCTCAGAGTGACAGCTAGTATGTCACTCGGACGATTCGTGAGAAGGATAATAATATGGGGAATCTAGGAATAGGAAATGTGTGGCAAGGTGGGAAGCCGGTCCCACAGGGATTTGAGATACGCAGGTGTGGCACGGGTTACTCGACGCAGGCGACCAGCGCCGGGACCACCTCACCGGCTTTTCCGAGCAGAACGGTGTCCACGATCGACGATAGCGGGGTTTCCTCGACGTTGACCTCAACCGCGTAGGCCCCGCCGCGAGATGCGATTTCGACAAACGACGCCGCCGGTTGAACCACACCGCTTGTGCCGACCACGAGCACGAAATCACAACGGGCCAGCGCCTTGTCGACCTCGTCCAGGGCCGCCGGTGGCAGCGTTTCCCCGAACCAGACGACCCCCGGCCTCATCATCGCGCCGCACCGATCGCAATGCGGGATCGACTCACAATCGGGTTTTTCCGCTGACGGGTCGTCGAGGCGGCGCTCGTCGAATCGCTCGCTGTGCGAGCATTGGGTGCAATCGTCGCGCCAGATCGCCCCGTGAAGCTCAGTGACGTTGCTGCTGCCCGCGCGGATGTGCAACCCGTCAATATTCTGCGTGATCAGGTCGAGGTTGGGCACGCGTTGCTCGAGTTCGGCGATGGCGTGGTGGGCCGGGTTCGGCTTGCAGCTACCCAGTAGTCCACGTCGCCACAAGTAGAACCGCCACACCAGTTCAGGGTCGCGGGCGAATGCCTCGGGCGTGGCCAGGTCCTGGGCCCGATGCTTGCCCCAAAGCCCACCGGGACCGCGAAACGTCGGTATCCCGCTCTCGGCTGATATGCCGGCTCCGGTCATCACGCAGACCGAACCGGCCCGGCTGATCCGCTGTGCGACCTCTCTGATCTTGTCATCGTCGGCGATCATGACGTAATCCTACACCCCCCGCTTGACAGTTCACTTCAACCCGCCCCAAGATGCCCCCATGAATACAAGACGGTCCATTCTATCGTTATTCGCCGTCGTGGCGACGGCACTTCCCGCCGGCTGCCGGACGTGGCTGATCAACGGCACTGACGACGGGGTCTACAACGTCATCGCACAGCGCCAGATGGACGCGCTGGGAGAGACGCACAACGCAAAGATCGGCGAAGAGGACGGCCTGTTCCGGCCCCGCTCTGACATGTACAGCTTTGTTCCCGGCAGGATCGATGCCCAATTGCCCGAGTCGTTCCGTACAAGCCGGCCGAGGGAAGGGGGTGCGGAACCCGGGGAAGGAACCGAAGCCGTGGACTCGCAGGACGTGCCGTCTGATGCGGACGCCGTATCTGAAGGGGAGGCGGAGTCTGATTCAACACCGTTTGAGGACGGCGCAGACACCGAGCCGAATCAGGCGAAACCGGTCGTGATGGGGCTAAGCGACGTTCTGGGCTACGCCATGAGACATTCGCGCGAGCTTCAGGACGCCAAGGAGGATCTGTATCTGGCCGCGTTGGACCTGACGCTCGAGCGGCATTTGTGGACGCCGCAGTTTGTCGCCTCGGTCAGCGCCGAGTTCGCCGACTACGGGCAGATTCGTGATTTCGACCGTGCGATGAGCACGGTGTCACAGGTGGCGGTGTCGCAGCGACTGCCGTTCGGCGGCGACGTGACGGCCCGCGTGATCAACACGCTCATGCGCGACCTCGGCGTCCACACGACATCGGGGGAGACCGGCAGGTTCATCGTTGAGGCCGACATTCCCCTGTTCCGCGGGGCCGGGCGGGTGGCCTACGAATCACGCTACCGCGCCGAGCGACAATTGATCTACGCGGTGCGAACCTATGAGCGCTTCCGCCGCCGGTTTCTGGTCGATATCGCTTCGGACTACTTCTCGCTGCAACAGAGCAAGGCCCGCATCGGCAATGCGGAAAAGAACCTGGAATCGGCCACCTGGAGCGCTAAACGTGCGGAGTTCTACCTCGAGACGGGAAGAGGAGACATTTTCGAGAAGGCGCGTGCCCAGTCTACATTCCGTCAGGCGGAAAGCGACGTTCAGAACGAGCGCGAGTCTTACCAGTCAGCCTTGGACCAGATCAAGATCAGAATCGGCATGTCGGTCGAGGAACCGCTTGACGTCGTTTCGCAGGAAGACGACGAGGAGAGCCGCCTGCTGGAGCTGCTTCTGCCGGACGTCGACAAGGAGGCCGCAATTCAGGTTGCCCTGAAATACCGTCTCGACCTGCGCACGGTCTTCGACCAAATCGACGACCGCAAGCGAGGCGTCGTCATCGCCAAGAACGCCATTCTGCCGGATCTTGATTTATCCGGCAGTGTCACGATGAACACGGACCCGAATGAGCTTAAGTCACTCAGTTACAACACCGAACGGGCGACGTGGCGCGGAATGGTCGAGTTGCGGATGGACGATCGCAAACAGGAGCGCAACGCCTACCGCGAGTCGCTGGTAAATCTGCGCCGCGCGGAGCGAGGCTATGATGAGGCTGCTGATCGGGTGCGATCCGATGTCCGGCGGGCGCTGCGCCGGATCGTCCAAAGCGAAAGCACGCGTGAGATTCAGCGGCTGAACGTGAAGGAGAATGAGGAGCGAGAGAAGGCTGCAAGGGAACTGGTCAATGCCGGCAGGCGAACCAACCAGGATCTCGTCGATGCTCAAAACGACCTGCAACGGGCCCGCAACAGCCTCGCCGCCGCCGAGGCCGGTGTCCGTCGCGCCATCCTTGAATTTCGTCGCGACACCGGCACGCTCCGCGTCGGCGATGATGGGACGTTCATGCCGTTCGAATCGTCCCCCCAGCCGCCGGAGGAAACCCCCGGCCCGTAGACTTCCCCAGTGGTAACAAGTGTGCCGCGGCCCGGGTGTCACGGCTCCGTGGGCCGTGTTTGACAACCGTTACAGCGTTCTTCGTTTTCGTATAGCGTCACCCCTGGTGGGTGACGTGATGATCTTGAGCACGGCCTACACGGCCGTAGCAAACGCCGTCAGAACACAAACTCGAGACCGATGTAATAGTCCGACTGCAATTGCGTGCAATGGCACACGACCGCCCTGCCGTGCAGGCTTTTTTCAGGCTGGTGGACCGCGATCGCCAGCTCGGTTCCAGGCTCGATGTGCTGCTCGAATCGGATGCCGACACCGCCGACGCTTAGGTTCTCACACGTAGCCAGCGCGTAATCGTCGCAGGCGTCTGGGTTGCCGAACCACAATTCCACCGTTCCTTGAAACGGCCAACGAGGCCACCTGCGCTTCTCGATCCCGCCGCGCAACTCGCTCTGTTCGCGAGCGCGAAGCATCTCCACAAGAACGGCTTCACTAAGGGGAACGATCTCGGCGGCTTCCATTGTTGAACTCCCTGCCGGCTCACGGTTCGGCGACTTCATGCTACGGCCGCCCTGGAGCCCAGCACAGAACCTCCGTGGGGCCACCGTGGGACCTCTGTGGAACCTCTGCGGAACCTCTGCGGGTCCCTTTGTGGGACCGGCTTTCCAGCCGGTCAAATAACAAGGTCAGAGAACCTATCCCACAGTCTTGGCACAGGCCTCCAACCCCGCTTTCCTGTAGCGTCACCCCTCGTGGGTGGCGTTCTGCGGATCATTTCGTCACCCATGAGGGGTTACGCTACTGTAGCCCCGACAATAACGGGGACTTCCTGAGTATCATTTTACGATGTGCGCGGGTGGCGTGCGGGTGATTCACGCGACAGCGAACGTCCGGAAACTAAGCAGATCGAGAGAACTTGCGGTTATCCGGATCGTGGGGGGATCGGGCCAAGGAGCCTGCTTCGCGGTTTCGGGGGTGAACGATCTTCATGCCGGTCGAGGATCACTCGGCACCGGACTCGGCCGGCTTCCAATCGCGCTTGGGCGGCTTGGTCACCAAGCCCATCCGAATCGCCTTAGCTGAGACCTTGATGCGACAGACCCTGCCGTCGACCACGGCCCGAACACGCTGAATATTCGCCTTAAACTTGCGTTTCGTGATGCCGGTTGTCTTTTTCCCGATCCCGCCGAGGTACTTGGCCTTGCCCCGGCGTGCGATCGAGCGCCCGGCTCGTGTCTTTTTACCCGTAAAATAGCAAACGCGCGGCATATCTCACCTGATGGATCAACGGACTCCAAAAAACTCGGCCGCCACGTCGACGGCCAGACCTCTTACTGTAACGAGCCTGGTGGATTTGACAACCCATCGACGGAAGAATCCGACATTGCGGGCGAGGCGGGCACCCCGTCTCGTTTCGAGGTGGGGGAGTCGATGATTCGCCGGGTCGGTTCCGCGCGTGCAACCTCGCACCCTGTCATCGTGTCCACCACGTCTAAAGACATGGGCCTCCCACCTCCCGTGTCAAAAGACTATGGAGCACCAGCATGTCCGAAGACATGAACCACCCCAGCAAACCGTTGTTTTCGGTTCACCTGAAGCCGTCGGCGCGTTATAAGGCTACAGGGTCCGCCCGAGGGGATTTCGGCAATGATTCGGCGGAACCGTCGTTTAAGAAAAGGTCGCGATGAGTGCCACAGACACTATCGCCGGGCTGATCGAACGCGCCCGTCAGCTTGACACCAAGGCGTTCGACGAATTGGTGAACCTGTATTCGCCCCGGCTGTACGGTTTCCTGTACCGGTTGACAGGCCGCCGCGACGACGCTGATGACCTGGTTCAGGAGGTCTTCGTCCGAGTCGTCCAGCGAATCGATCAATATGTGCACGACGGGCGGTTTGATGCGTGGCTGTTTCGCATCGCCACGAACCTGGCCCGGGATCGGCTCAGACGGATGAAGCGTGCGATCCCCACGTTCTCGGGGGATGTGCCCCGGGGTGAGCAGGGAGATCGTCGTGGGCTCTCGGCGTGGGAGCAGTTGGCGGATTTGTCGGCTCCACCCGCGGAAGCGCCGATGGACCTCGAGGAAGACGTAGACCGCCTGCAGATGGGGCTGGCACGGCTGCCGGCTACCGAGCGGGAGGTGATAATGTTGCGTCATTTTACGGATATGACGTTCGCACAGATTGCCGAAGCCATGGGCACGCCGTTGGGCACCGCCCTGGCGCGCTCGCATCGTGCGCTAGCCAAGCTTCGCGAATTCATGGAGCAGCAACCATGACGCCCGATAAGGGCATCCGGGCGGATATCCAACGCGATGAGCGTTGGCTCGACGAGGTCGCCGATACTCCGGCAGGCCCCTCGACCGACGCCGTCAAGCGGCGTGTGCGCATCGCGCTTGGCGAACGGTGGCTTGGATCACAGCCGCCGGTCGAACCCCCGCAGGACCTGTCCCAGCGGGTCAAACGGCGCGTGTGGGCGGAATGCGGCCGCCTGCGCGATGCCGGACGATCGACGGTTGTTCTGCGCCGTTCGTATCGGCTGCGCCGGTGGACCGCCTCAGCGGCGGCTGTGGCGGCGTTTGCCTTTGTTGGTCGTGTGATGTGGCCTGTGGTTCATCCTCCGGATACGCCTGTGGTTGTCCGGCTGGATACGGTTATGGCTGGACCGGACCTTGCGGAAACCCTTTATCAGGCTCTGATGAACGTCGTGCCGTCCGAGGATGACGTTGCTCTGGCGCTTTTGGAACATGATGTGCGCATGATGGAACTGACCGTCTCGGAGCCGGCCGGATACGGCTCCGACGATGGGCTGGTTGACGAACTCTACGACGAGTCCGAGCGGCTCTTGGCCGAGCTCGAAGCCGGAATCTTCTGATGGGTGTTCTATGATGTACTCGCGTGCCCGCCTTTACCCCGTTTTGCGGGTTGTCTTCGATGAATCACATAGGCAACGCGCGTGTCATGCGCGTTTTGTGACGCTGCTGGCGAGCACCGTTTGCCTGTGTCTGGTCGGGGCCGCGACCTCGCAGGAGCCAGTGCGGTCAGACTCAAGCCTGGCCGGTCGAAAAACGAAGGAGCAAGGATCACGGCGGAAGGACGGAGAGTCCGCTGCGGATGATCGGGTGCAGCACCTCGAGACGTCCGACCAGTCGGCCTCGCAGCAGGGTGATGGTCATCGGGAGACGGCTGATAAACGCCCGCTGCGGCCCAAACGCCCGTTGGCGCGCGTTTCCGAGTGGTCGCGCATGTCCGAGGCTGAGAAGGAGGAGCTCGAGGCGTTTGTCAAGAAGGAGTTCCCGGAGGTCTGGGCGGAACTCGAGGCTGACAAGGCTAAGAAGCCAAGGGTTTACAACAAACAGATGGAGCGTCTGGCGCCCGAATTGGTTCCCTTGATGGATCAGCGCGACGCCAACCCGGAGCGTGCCGGACTATCCATTCGGGAACGGCAACTCCAGTTCAGCATCCAGCGGCGGGTCAGTGACTACCTTTCGGAAGAAGACGAGGCGAAGCAGGCAGCGCTGGAGCAGGAAATCGCGGCCCTGGTGAAGGAACGGTTTGAGGTTCGACAAAACCGTCGCTGGCTCGATATCAGAGGTCTGGAAGAGCGTGTCGCCCGTCTGAAGCAACTTCACGTGGAAAAGAACGAGAATCGGGACCGCATCATAGGGCGCGAACTCAATGATCTCCTGAATCCCGCCGGTGTCGTAGACGACTCCAAGGACCATGCCGAGGCGAAGGACGACGATGACGCGTCGCAGGGGGCGGGTGCACCCGATTGAATCACGCGTCGTTTGTCAGCCGCACGCCGTGACCTCCTAGTGTAGCGTCACACCTGTTCTTGCGGGTTATCCGAACCGCGCCCGTTAGGAAGCGGTTACCCGTCTGGACACCGTCCGGCGTATCTCCGCTCCCTCACGGTCGCGGTTCTGTCTTGCA
>Ga0114922_10002284_pt1 | contig 17986 bp, 18 predicted proteins | sample AartaG_FD_100975 | JGI IMG/M metagenome (GOLD analysis project Ga0114922, IMG submission 100975) | Deep subsurface microbial communities from Aarhus Bay to uncover new lineages of life (NeLLi) - Aarhus_00045 metaG | ecosystem: Environmental > Aquatic > Marine > Oceanic > Sediment | place...
ATCACCATTATTAATTTCTTGCCTATATTTAAGCCAATCCTTCATTTTTTTTGCCTGTTTTCCGCCGTCTATATTCTTAATCCATCCATTTTCATAGGTAAATATTACAGGTTCATCCAATAAGCCAACAGGATACAAAGAAACATCGACTACAAAAGTACCATTGACAGATTCTTCAATTGGAGCTGCAGCCCAAGCACCACCGGGAAGATAATCAAGCTCTCCTGCTTTATCAGCGACACTATCTGTGCATCTTGCCGGTCTGTTTGAATCCATATACATAACTGCATTTGTTCCTGCTTTTGTTTTAACCTGTAGCTTTTTGGCATTTTGTATAATTGATTTAATTATCGGGCCAATCTGGCTCATTTCTTCAAAATCTGCTTTTAGTACCACAGGTCTTAACATATTATGGGTTTCCAAATCTGACATATAAAGTATTCTCCCCTTTTTTAATGTCCCTGCTATCGCATCAGAATACAATATCTGGCTTTTTGTAAAAGGAAATAAAACATCACATTCCCACATAGCATGAGATACCCTTTCAGGTATTTGCAGGACTGACTCTACAAAATGAAAACTCATTTTTAACGCTTCGGCACCAACTTCTCTGCATTTATATAGGAAGAGATCCATTATCCTTTCATCACTTCCTGTATCTCCAAGTATCAATACTTTCTCACCAGATTTTACTTTTGCGCATCTCTTAATAGCAATATCTGCAACTTTATCAAGTTGCTTTATCAATTCATATTCTTCTACTGTGTTTAAATAATTAATAATATCTATCTTTTCGAACTGAAACTCCTTTTCATTCATGTTTATGCCTCCTGTATTTTATTCATAATATTTACACTAACTGTTTTAACCCAAGTTTTTCATTTGATTTATTCTTCTCCGCAATGAGCATATCATCAAGATAAATTGAAGGCGATGTAAGTACAACATCAACATGATAACATGGTGTCTAAAAATTCCTACTTTTCCCTTAAATAATCTATCCTGATTACCAAATCCAGACATAGCGCTTGCTACTACTATTTCATCTTCAAACCTGTTACCACTCATTTTAGCTCTAGGATTTAATCCAGTACTAAAATGGTACAAATAATATATAATGGGACAGATAACTACTCCGGTCAATTGGGCTACGCATTGTTATCAGAGTCATCCTCTATTCGTGTAATTACCACACCCTTTCTCTAATAATAGTTTTACTGAAGATAAAACGATACCTCCTGGAGATATACTTCCATCACCAACAATTCTGCCGTTTATTGTCTCTCCTAAAGGTGCCATGCTGACTTCTACACCAAGAAAAAAATCAATTTTACCAGGTTCCGTGACTATACCATCCCCCGGTATAATAGGTCCCTCCCTAAAACAAAAAGATATATCCGTTCCAATTGTTGATGTTATTCCGCAAATTTTTATTTTTCTCCTTAGTTCGCAGATTACATTCCCATTTTGGACCATTACTTCATAATCTACACCTACTACAACACCATTAATAATATATTCCTCAATATCTATAGCAACCGTAGACAATATTCTCGTTCCTCTTTCAGAGGCTTCCCTACATGTATTGGTTTGCTATAAACCTAGTATCATATAAGCCTATTATTTCATCTACATTTATCGAATACTGATGTATGCTTTGATTAAATTCCTCTTTTTCGGGATATTGCATTTTCTTATTGCCAAAAGCTGACAGTTTTTTGTAATATTTAAGCCAGCAATTAAGTAAGCTTGTGCCAAATTCATATTTGTACTTTTATCTGCAAGTGTAATTACACTTTCTCCTTCTCTACCTTTGCCAATATGTTCATATTCCTATATACAAATTCAACCTATTTTACATATAAAGCATACATTAACCTACATTTTTATTTTAGTGCTGGTGGTATTATGATCCCTTTATCAACTACTAGCTGATTATCTACATAAAAGCTATGATTTCTGCAGGGAATATCTATATGGAATTTACATACATTTTTGCCCCCCAGGTTAGACATAAAGTTACTTCCGAAAGCTATCTGCATATTACCATAGTATGATTCGGCATCCATTAATCCGCCCCACTCCCAAAACTTGAGTCCTATAGAATTCCATTGTGCCCTGTGGTCTGTCCCCCATCCTATGTGGGATACCTGATAGGCATTCTTTTCTTTTGGCGCTTCAAAATAATCTTGCAATAATTTTGCATCCAATCCTCCCTCAAATTTTAAAATATTGCCTTCTCTGATAGTAAGTTTTATTGGTGATTGTACATATCTGCCAAGATTAAGTATTATATCTCCTGTATCTATTACCAGAGTACCTTCAGCAGTGTTCTCTACAGGTGCACATGCAACAAGCCCCGATGGCCAATGATCCCATCTGCCTTTTATGTCAGATATGCCATACTGTGATATTCCAGGTCTATCCTCTTTGCTCATTGTTAAGTCAGTCCCTACATCAGATGTTATCCTTAAAATTTTCCCCTTTTTTAATAGATTAGCCCCATTAATAGTCCTTTGTCTAACTTCTTCGCAAGGGAACATCCTGCGTAATACCTCTACCGGCTCTTCTATCATCAATGTCCTAGCTCCTGCTGCTAAAGCTTCATTGTGAGCCTTAGAATAAAGCCATGCAGCAGCTGTAGTCATGCCTATGATCATGTCAGCCGACTTCCAGGCATTCAATATTGCTTTGGAGCTAAATGTTTTCATATCTGTAGGGAAAGTCATCAAAAATACTTCAGCGTTTAACTCCTTTGCTGCAGCAAGACATGCAGCCGGATACTGTTCGTTAAACTCGGTGTCGTTAAATAGTATTATTGTTTCTCCTTCTTTAACCTTGCATAATTCAAGCTGTTTCTTAAATAGAGGAACGAGTTCTGCTGTAAATAGATGAGAAGATGGAAATCTTTTCATAATTCTAAAACCTCCTATAATTTTATTTTTTAATGGATTAACATCTACAAATTCTTATCGGAAATTAGCCTATTAATTTCTCTTAATTATAATTTCAATAATTCTTTAAACTTTTTTACTCACACCACTTAATTATTGAATTTACCAATATCCTTATTGTTTTAATATATTCTTCTTGGCTGACCCATTCATTGGGTTTATAGAAATTATCACATAAAGGTCCAAAAGCTACTGTAGGTAATTGGTCATAAATCATTGGAAATCTAATAGCACTAGCTTGATGGTGAACATAAGTTGTGAAATTGCAACCATCTTCTGCTTCCACTGCTTCTTTTACAACCTGTAATATATCATTTCCTTTATCAAGAGAATCAATAGAGGCAGGATTTGCCCTAAAAGCAATCTTTTCTAATCTCGGTGGATATTTTTTTAATATTTCATCTTCTTCTGTGATTTTTTGAATTACATTTTTCATTTCTTCGAATATTGATTGTATTGTATTCTTGGTAGAAAAAATTATATTGCCTTCAAATACACATTTATCGGCAACAACGCCTGGAGCCTCTCCTGCTTTTATGGCACCTATATTAAAGGTGGTTCTCTCTGTGTTTTTTGTATTAAATTCTTTATCGCGTTTTTTTGCATAATCATTGAGAGCTCCCATTATTTTTATCGCTTTATCTATAGCATTAACTCCATCTTTAATATTAACGTAATTTTGAGGATTTCCTCTTTCTCTCAAGGGAGGGTTTTTCCCGAAAACAGTTACCCTAAATATCAGAAGACCATCGGTAGCAGTTTTCACTTCACCCACACCATTTCCTGTTTCTGAAGGGTGGATATACAAGGCGCCATCAACATTACAACTTTTAGTAAATACTGCAAGTGGGCCAGTGGCTCCCATATCCTTTTCATATTCACCAATAAATTTTATATCACCTTTTAATTGAATGCCCATCTCTTTAATCACTCTTAAAGCCATTAGACAGGCCGCTACACCAGACTTGGCATCAGCACTTCCTAATCCGTATAACCTATCACCTTTTTTAACTAATTTAAGGGGATCAGTATCCCATAATTCTCTATTTTCCAATCCCTCTGTGTCGAGATGCGTATAAATTAAAATAGATTTACCACCACCACTACCTTTTAGCATGCCTGATATATATTTTTGTTTTCTTTCCGTACCTTCGGCGAAAGGACAATATTCCGGATAATCTAGAAAATTATCAGAATCGGCAGTGAAAATTTCCGGATGACAATCTAATTCTTCTAATTCTCCCTGCAAAAAGTCTATTATGTCATCATTTTTCTTACCTTTGATGCTGGGTATTTCTATTAGCTTATTTAACAAGCTTATAGCTTTATCTTCTGGAATTTTTATCTCATTATCAAAATTATTTCTCATTTCTAGGACCTCCTATTTATCAATGTTAATTGGTCACACCCTTATAAGGAATACCCATGGTTCTCCCAATATCTGCATAACCATCCTTTAAGGTGCGCTCAGATTTTAATTCAAGTTCAAACGGTATTTGCTGCCCATGTTCTTCGAGATACCGAAAGGCTTTAATAAAATCCCCCAACATTTCTATCGGGGCTGAAAATATTACTTCATTGGTTTGTGCCATTGCAATACTTCTATCACCTCTACACGGAGAAGCAACCCAACATTTTCTCTTTTGTAACACTGGAACAACAGCCAAAACACAAGCATTATGACCTGATAATATGCTGGTAATATCAACACCGTCTATACAATCTTTCGCTAATAAAATATGAGTCAACTGATATGGATTACAATATATAATAAACATATCTGGTTTAAAGCTACATTTTTCCAGGGGAGCAGAAACTATCCCCATATACTCACCCACTTTAAGACGAGGGGCTGATTGTACAGATTCTTGCCTGGCCTCTGGATTAATTCCCAATAAAGTACGATGTTTTGCTTCAAGCCACTCTTTGGAAGGCTCTACAAATCCATATCCTATAAATGGTGCCATACACCACATGTCTTCTTTGGTCATAGCAATTGTCTTTTGCCCCCTGCGGGACATTGCAAAAGCTTGACAATTATCTAAATGGTAGCCTCTATCTTTAAATGGTCTTATCGCATCTTTAGGAATTTCCTTTTCATCTTTTACCATCTTAATTGCCAAAGGATAAGTTAACAAACGTAATTTGTCTCTAATTTCTTTTGCATTTGAGTGTATATTTTCTAAATTCATTATTATTTCACCTCCCTTCTAAATTCTTGTTTTTTTGATTTTAAAAAATATAAAATAATTTTCTTCATTCTTATTTAAAAAGATGACATCTAACAAAATGCCCCTTAGTTACTTCTACCATAACTGGATCCTCTTTAGAACAGATATCCATTTTCTCATGACACCTCGAATGAAAACTACAACCAGGGGGAATATTTACTGGACTAGGAATTTCACCTGTAGATTTTACTTTTTTAGGTTTAAGTTTTTCTTCTTCCTCAGTTAATACCGGAATAGATGATAATAGCATTTGTGTATATGGATGCAGTGGATTTCTAAAAAAATCAGAACTTAATGCATTTTCACAAATTTTCCCAAGATACATAATAGCAACTGATAAGGCTACATTCCGCATTAAGCTTAAATCATGAGTGATAAAGAGATATGATAAATTGAAATCCTTTTGAAGTTTAATTAACATACTAATAACTTTTGCTTGAATCGACACATCTAAAGCTGATGTAGGTTCATCTAACAAGACTAAAGAAGGATTTGTTGCTAAGGCTCGTGCAATTGAAATCATTTGTCTTTCTCCTCCTCCAAGCATCTGAGGATATTTATATATATAATCTTCTGGTAACTCGACCATTTTAAGAAGTTCTTTAACCTTCTCAGTTCGATCTTTACGATTCTTAAAAAGACCATGCACTTGAAGTGGTAATTCAAGTATCTGATTAATGCTCCTTACAGGGTTTAATGAAGTACCTGGATCTTGAAAAACAATTTGTATCTCCTTTTTTAATTCCTTGGAACGTTTTTTACTTTCATTGCTGATGTCTTGATTACGATAAGTAATTTCTCCTTCAGTAGGTTTATATAAGCCAGCTACAGTGTAAGCCACCGTGCTTTTTCCTGAACCAGACTCACCTACCAGACCAAATATCTCTCCTTCTTTAATTGAGAAATCAATATCATTTACTGCTTTAACAATTCCTTGTTGGGTAATAAAATATTTCTTAAAATTTTTCACGGTTAAAATGTTACTACTTACCAACTTGGTCTCCCCCTTCTTTAAAGAGCCAACACGCAACTTGACGAGTCTCATTATCCTTATCTTTAAAAAAAGGTGGTTTTTCTACTTTGCATATTGGCATCGTATAATTGCATCTTGGATGAAACCGGCATCCTTGTGGTGGATTAAGGTATCCAGGAATATGTCCCGGAATTCCCTGCGACATTCCTTCTCCAGTAAGTTTAGGAATAGTAGCTATTAAAGCTTGGCTATATGGATGTAGCGGATTGGTAAATATTTCTGCTGTATTTGCTACTTCTACTATAGAGCCAGCATACATTACACAGGTTCTATCGGTGATGTTCTTAACTCTTCCTAAAGCATGACTAATTAAGATTATTGATATACGTTTTTCATTTATTAAATCATCCAATAAGCGAAAAATCTGATCTTGAATCGTTACATCAAGTGATGTTCCAGGCTCATCAGCGATAAGTAAATCAAGATTACTTAGGAGAGCCATTGCAATATTAACCCTTTGGCGCATACCACCAGAAAGCTGAATAGGATAACTTTCCAATATTCTTTCCGGATCCGGTAGTGCAACTTTCCTTAATGCTTCTATCGCACGAGCTTTGATCTCCACTTTTGTTAGTTTTCTTTTCATTACTTCATAATAATGTAAAATATTTTTAATTTGAGAACCTATCGTAAAGACAGGATTAAGAGCAGCAGTAGAATCTTGAAAGATCATAGAAATTTCTTTTCTTCTAATTTCTTTAACCTTTGCTTCATTCATTTCTAGAATATCTCTTCCTTTAAATAAGATTTTACTTCCAGTGATTATTCTTGCGGGGCTCATATCAAGGAGTCTCATTATTGCCTTCATTGTGGTAGTCTTCCCACAGCCTGTTTCACCAACTAATCCAACCTTCTCTTTATCTCCCACTGTAAAATTTACTCCATCTAACACTTTAAGAAGACCACCGAAAACCTTAAAATGTAGACTTAAATCTTTTATTTCAAGTAGAGGCTTTTTCATAAACTAACCCTCCCCAACTGTAAATACATCGTGAATTCCATCTCCTAAAAGATTAAATCCCAATACAATCATTACAAGAGCCATACTAGGAAACACTGATATCCACCACAGATCAGGTAAGTGTTTGACTCCAGAAGCAATCATACTTCCCAATTCAGCAGTGGGCTCCTGGGCACCGAGTCCTACAAAACTCAGGCTCGATCCTATCAGAATAACAGCCCCCACATCTAAGGTTATTTTAGTAATAATTTCTGGAAGACAATTAGGAAGGATTTCCTTAAAAAGAATATGTAATTTCCCTGCTCCCATTAATTCTACATATTGTATAAAAAATTCACCTCGCACTGAAGAAGTAATCCCGTATACCATTCTACAAGGCCATGTCCACCATGTTATAGACAAGGCTATCATAGTAGTAGTTAGATTACGAGGAAGAAAAGCACAAATTGCCAGGGCAAAAATTAATGGAGGAATAGAAAGAAAAATATCCGTAATTCGCATAATTAAAATATCAATCCATGTATTTTGAAAATATCCCGAAACAAGACCTAGAGTTATTCCTATAGAATATCCTATTAAAAGAACTATAAAAGCCATTAACAGAGAAATCCTGAAAGCATATATGCATCGTGTTAATATATCCCGGCCAAACATATCTGTTCCAAAAGGATAACTCGAACTGGGAGGTCTCTTTGCTTCAGGGAAATTCACATATCTACCTACAGATTCTTTATGAACCGTAACAAAAGGAGCAAATATAGCAAGGAAAAGAATAATAAAAACTATTATTAAACCAATAATAGAAAGATGATTTCGAGAAAATTTATACCATTTTCTTTGTACATTCTCCCATTTTTTTGAGGTTAATACTTGACTAAAAATATTCTTTTTCATCATATCTATCCACTCCTTTCCTTTATTAGATGAATTTGGGGGTCAAGAAAATCAACAATAATATCTACAATAATATTACTCAATAGAAAAAGCACAGCCGATACTAGGACTACCGCAGATATTGCATTAAGATCCTTATACAATATAGCATTCATCCCATATCGAGCAAATCCAGGCCAAACAAAAATCATCTCAATAAGAAAAGCCTGTGAAAAAATAGTGGCGAATTCTAAACCAACTATAGATACAACTGCTATAAGGGAGGGCTTTAAAACGTCACGGAGCATAATAACTCTCTCAGGAATACCATAGGATTTTGCAGCTGCAATAAAATCTTTACTCATGTTTTTATAAATTGAAACTCGAGTGATTCTTGCTTCTGATGCCATCCCTACTAAACCCAAACTAACCCCCGGTAATATTAAATGTTTAAAAGCATCAACAAAAACTATTAAATTACCTTGAATTAATGCATCAATTGTTATTAAACCCGTTATCTTTGGTGGATATATTAATTCTGGACTAAGCCTTCCCATACTTGGAAGAATCTCAAGTACGTAACCAAAAAATAACATACCCATAATTCCAAATACAAATGAAGGTGTTACAACTCCAAAATATGCAAAGAGTCTCCCTAAATGATCTACCCAAGTATTATTATATCGAGCTGAAAGAACTCCAATAGTAATTCCTATAACTATTACAAAGATAAAAGCAAATATAGCAAGCTCGAAGGTCGCCGGAAAAACTTGGATAATATCTTCAAAAACAGAATGTTTTGTGACGGTAGATACTCCTAAATCACCATGTAATGCCCCTTTTAACCAGTAATAATATTGAACATGGATAGGCTTATCATAACGCATTTCAATTCTAAACAATTGTACTACTTCCTCAGGAGCTCTCGATCCCAAGGCCAGCCTTGCTGGATCACCTGGTATGACCCGCGAAATGAAAAAAATAATCATAGAAATGCCAATTAAAACAAATATAGAATAGAATAGTCTTTTTATTATAAATATTATTGTTCTATATTTCATGATATTTTTTTTATTTTTGTTCATAATCTTTATGGTTGAGAAGGGATCCTTTGGGATCCCTTCTCAACCATAAATTTCCTCCTTTTCATATTTCTATGATTATTTTTTCAATAGTTCTTCTCTTTTTTCAGGATATACTTTAATGTACCTCATGCATTCGTTGTACTTACGGGATAGAAAAACCTCCCCTCTAGCTGCAGGCCAGTCCACATAAGTTTCTTGATATGCATGAGCTTCTGGTAATTCTATTAGGTAGATAGTCGGACAGAGATCTACTATATATTTTGTAATTTCAATATATTTTGCATATCTTTCATTTTCATCTACAGTGGCAATTGCATCATCAATCATTTTATCGAGTGCAGGATCAAGCAACCATTCCCCCTGTTCCCAGGTACCAGCTGTGATAGAGTGATAGCGTGTTTTAAGTAAAGCACCAGCCTCTGGGTAAGCACCTAGAACAGCCATTGTGAGAAAGTGAGGAGTTGTCTCTATTGTCTCAAGATCCCGCATTTGCAATACCCAAGTGGTTTCTGTAACGTTAACAATTAAGCCAATTTCATAAGCGGATGCCATAAGTATCGAAGCAGCTTTCTGCTTTGATACATTGCTTAGCCACTGGCACTCCATAGGATATTCGTCAAAATGACCATAGTATTTTGACTTTTTTAACTCCTCCTTTGCTTTCTCTATGTCACGATGGTATTGAAAAGAATTTGGATCACTTCCAGGAATAGTCAATGGTACTGGCCCTCTTGCCTGAACAGATCCGGCAGTTATTCCTACACACGTATCATAATCAAAAGCCCAAGCCAATGCTTTTCGGACATGGATATCATCAAGTGGCGGCTTTTTAGTATTCATATAAATATACTCCATTAAGCCACTATTAAGCCATCGAGCTACTCCTACACCTTCAATTTTGTCTAAAGCTGTAAATGCTTCAGATGATAACCACATATGAGTCAATTCTAACTCTCGACGAGACATCATTGTTTTCAGTAATGCTGATTCAGTTGACGCAATCATTCTAAATTCATCCGGGGCAGAACTAATATCTAAGAAATAATTTGGATTCTTTTCCATATGTAGATACACCGAACGGTCATAGCTTTTAATCATATAGGGGCCAGAGCCAACATCATAATCAGAAGCATATTTTTTACCATAGTCACCCATATCGCCATATGAACCAGGCTTTTCGATATTTGACATAATTAAATTTTTATTTACGATATAGAAAATAGGTAAAGTAACAAGAAACGGACCAAAGCTTTTTTTCATATGAAATACTACAGTATATTTATCAATAACCTCTGTTTCTTGTATATTATCCAACCACAAATATGCCATCCCCTCCCCTATTCTTAACGCACGATCCATACTGAACTTAACATCTTCAGCAGTTAGTTCACTCCCCTCATGAAATTTAATTCCTGGATGCAGGTAGAAGGTATAAGTCAGGCCATCAGATGATATGTCCCACCTTTCTGCAACATGAGGTATAACATTTTCTTCGGTATCTAGAACGACTAACGGATCGTAAAGATTAACCATTGCTACCCCATCTTGGTCGTTTGAACCAACAGCTGGATCAATATTAAGTGGCCAATCGGTGCTATATCGTACTATACTAGGGCTTTCAGCAATACCTACACTTGATATACCAATCAATATTCCTACCATACACAAAACAATCGATAAGATTTTAGCTTTTCCATTTAACATAATAATAACCTCCTTAAAAATTGATAATTTAACAGAATTTCTTTATACACTTCTTATATAATCACCATATTCCCACCCCCTCTTTTTTAATTTATTTTGATCCCAAAAATCCACTTAAAAGTAATATATTTTTATTAAGACCCTAATTAAAATTTTGCACTATCACCACACCCCCTTCATTCCAGGATATTGATCAGATAGTCTCCATTCCTTTATCTCAGAAATTGGTGGAGATTTATAGCTATAGATCTTACTATGACCCCAACCAAAGTTCTTGCGAAGTTCGATCATTAACTCGGCATATTTAAGCGAAGCCAGGACACCATCTATCACAGGAATTTTAAGGTCTTCCTGAAGCTTTTTATAAAAACCAAATTGCATGGTACAACCAAGGATAATTACCTCAGCAAGTTTTTCATGAACTGCTCGCTCTGCAACTTTATGTATTCGCTGCATGGCTTCTGTCTTATTTTTTTGATAATCACTCAAAACCAAATCAACTGACTCAAATGATGCCAAACGATTAATCAAGCCATAATTAACAACAAGTTCATACATCTTGGGAATAGACTTATCATTCGTGACGATAATTGAAAAGCGATGACCTAACCCAGCAGCAATCAACATACTCGCCTCAGCGGGAGCAATAACGACAATTTGATCAGTAATCTCCCTTGCTCCCCAAAGACCTGGGTCGTTAAAACATCCAATTATTGCAGCATCATAGCCCTCTTTTTCTGCTCTTTTAACCTGATGTATGGTATCAACGAGGATCAGAGCATCATAGTAGCGGTAATTAAGGTCCCTTGGTCCTCGTTTGAGAGCCACTACATCTACCTGTGTATCTGCTCGCTTTGCACTATTAATAAACTCTGCAATAGGCAAATTGAAGGCAGCCAACTCATCTACTGGATTAATCCAAAGAATACGGTTTGTCATTTTCTTCACCCCTTCATTAATTGTAATATATTAGTTACTTTATAAAGAATTAAGCTTCCCCAAGCTTTTTTGCAAATTCTATTAGTTTTGTCTCTACAACTTTCCCTTCATTGGTTAATTGTTTCCCATCTAACCAAATAGAAGTGTCTAAACAAATTCCATCTGTATGTGAAGGTGCCGACTCCTTAGTAGTAGAACCAAAACCCCATACAGTACAACCCCAAATTCTTTCATCCTCTGCGATATTCCCAGAAAGTTTTGCGCCAGGAAGGAATCCGTAGGTTGCATGAGCTACTTTCCTCATCTGAGGATGATTAAGTTTATTTAACCATTGCTCAAATTCTCGTGCTTGAGCTCCACCTTCAATTTTAACAATCACTCCTTCTTTCATTGTCAAACAAATTGGCTCGCTGAGTACTCCACATGGTGGTCCAAGTGAACCATCAAAAACAATAACTCCATTAATTGATTTACTATCTGGTAACCATCCGATTTGGCCTGCCAGCCAATGTATTCCAGGCTCATCAGCATAGCCATCTTCAATACTAACATTAACACCAGGGATATTATCAAATTCAACATCTGTTCCTGCTGGATTAGTCATACGAATATGCTTTGCTTTGTTAGTAAGATCTCCTACACCCTGAAGAAATCTCTTTAAATTTGGATAATCAACTCGACCAATACACCGAACCATCATGCTAATCGTTGCACCATCAAATCCAAAAAGTCGAAGTTTTTTATTCTCATTCATTGCAACTTGACCAGGAGTTGAATAAAATATCGACTTACCATTCATTTGTAACCAAGCATCTGCTCCTTTTAAAGCTCCTGTCAAAGATTCTACTGGTAATATAGAATCTGCTAATTTTTGTCCTCCTAAAGGAGATGCTGTCCAAATAACCATAGGCTTTGCACCAATTGTAAATGCTGCAGTTGCAACGGCATCAACAACCAAAGGATCAGTTTCAGTATCTGCTGTAATAACGAAAGTTTCCCCCGATTTTAATTTAAATAACTCTTCAGTGAGAATATTTGCAGCTTTTCCTAATTCATATTGATAAAAATGCATTTAACTAACCTCCTATTTACTATATTTTTTTGAAATGTTTATTAATTAATAATATTATCTTTTCAACTCGTTACTATAAAATTATCTTATAAAAAAATTATTTAACCATTTCATCCCATAGCCTTATTAAATTGACTAATTTATTTACCACCTTATCAATAAATTTCTTTCCTTCCTCTTTAGTGGCATCCTTTATGTCTTCTATTCCCATTATTCCCGATGAAGTTATTTCGTGAGTATCAGGTGTAAATGTATATGACATTGCAATTCTTAAAAGTTGTTGACAATCTTCATTCCCTTCTAAACAAAGCTTCCTTGCTTTTGCTATTGGTTTTGGAAATTTAGTCGTTGGCTTCCATTCCTTCATTTTATTTGTATCTACAAGTTCTGGAAATAGATGTAACATAACCGATGTTTCTTCCTTACCTGCATGAACATCAAATTTTTTAGAGTAGCATCTGAATCTTCTATTTCTGGACTATTACTCATTATATTTACCTGATATTTTCTACTGCTTGTTTTTACAGCAAAATTTAGAGCAGCTGTATTCCCTCCATGAAAATTTACAAATAAAATTCTTTTCACTCCATGATGAGAAAGACTTCTGGTTGTATCTATTATAATCCGAATTAAAGTATCTTGGCTAAAAGTAATAGTTCCTTTAAATCCCAAATGATGTTCTGAATACCCTACCCAAGTTATTGGTAATACTAATGAATCTGTTTTCTTGGCTATTGCCTTACATATTATATTTCAATAGCTGCTAGAGAATCAGTTCCTAAGGGTAACTGTACTCCATGTTGCTCAATTGCCCCTAAGGGAATTATTACTACAGGATTTGATTTGTTATTTAGATACATTTCTAATTCTGGTCGGGTCATCTCTGTCCACATAATCTTATTTTTCGCCTGCATAGTATTGTATCCTCCTTATTTCGCTAAATAATGTTCATATTTAATCAGGTAATTTTTATTCATTAAATTAAACCATTTTTATAAATCCTAGCTCTTCATTAAGTTTACTATTTTTTGACACGACTTTATCATCAATATAAATAGTTGGAGATGCTAAAATTACCTCTGTATGAAATTTACCTGTAGTTATATTGCCTTTAAGAAATTTCGGCTGGTGTCCAAAACCAAAGGTAACAGCTCCAATTGCACGCTCAGCTTCAGTTTCATTATCATTCATCTTGGCTTTAGGATTTAATCCTACATTGAAATGTGATAAATGATATATAGTAGGATCATTTAATGAACTGAGCCAACCTTTCCATGACTTTGCATCTGCCTTCCCTTCAATATTAACTATTACACCTTTTTCCATTTTTATAGTAATTGGTGAAGATACAAGACCTCCTGGAACTACAAGACCATCTACTACAATCGTTCCATTTATTCTTTCTTCGATGGGGGCAACCACTACCTGCACTCCAGGAAAAAATTGAACCTCTCCCGGTTCTTTTGCCGCTCCATCTCCAATAAATACTGGTCTCTTCTGGAATTCAAAGCTAATATCTGTTCCAATAGAAGAAGTTATGCGGCAATTTTTTGCTTCTTTCCACAAATCAACCATTAATTCAGCATTTTTACGCATCTTTGGGAAATCTACTTCGACTACAGCCTGAATTATATATTCCTCAATGCCTCCTGGTTGTGTCGAAATAATCCGAGTTCCTCTTTTAACTGCTTCTGTGCGTGTATTAGTTGAAAAAAATTTTGATCCTTTAAATAAACCTATTACGATATCAGAATTTACTACTGCATTATGAATAACTGGGTTCAATTCACCTCTTTCATTATCTAATATCTTCCGCATTATTAAAAGCTGAGCATTAGAAGTTTTTTCAAGCCCTGCAGCTAAACAAGCCTCTGCTATATCCATATTTGTATTAATATCAGCTAATATCAAAAGATTTTCCTCTTCTTTAACTCTTGCTAACTCCTTAATTGTTTTTTCAGCAAATTTACTCCATTTAATAACAGACATTTTTATCACCTCACATTTTAAATCGATAGTTTGATTAATTTATAATTTGTTAACCTTAATTCTATTTTTTGTTAAAATTTCTAAAGCCATTTCTTAATGGATAAGTTAATAAACTTAGTTTTTCTCTAATTTCTTTTGCATTCGTGTGTATAATTTTTAAATCTATCATTTATAATTTCCTCCTATAAAACTATATATAATTACATACTATTTAATAACTGTTTTGAAATATCTTGAGATAGGGCTATTAGCATGCTTTTCACTTTTTCCATTTCAAATAAATTAAAACGTGACACCGGACCTGAAATACTAATAGCAGCAATTGCTTTACCTTCATTATTTATTATAGGAATCCCTAAACAATTAACGCCAATTTTAAATTCTTCTTCATCAATCGCATATCCCTGTTTTTTAATTTTTTTCAAACATTTCTTTAATTCTTCTACTGAAGAAATTGAATTAGGAGTAAAAGTTGGTAATTTTTCATCATTATTAGGATAAAGCATCATAAATTCCTGTTCAGGAAGAAAAGCTAACAAAATTTTACCTAAGGAAGCGCAATGAGCTGCTACTTTTGTACCTACTTCAATACCAGCTTTTAACATTTCTTTGCTTTCAATTTTAAATAAATATATAGCTTCTCTACCTTCTAAAATTGCAAAATTAATAGTTTCATTAGTGTTTTGGGATAATCTTTGAAGAAATGGTGTTACCAACTTTATTAAATTTGTTGTGTTTTGAACCTTACAACCAAGAATAAATAATTTAGTCCCAAGCATATACTTGGATGTTTGTTGGTTTTGAACAATGTAACCACGATATTTAAGAGTATTTAATATTCGATGTATTGTACTAAATCCCATATGTAATTCTCTGTTTATTTCAGTTATTCCCATTTCTATTTTATTATCCGAAAGTAACTCCAATAGATCTAAGGCCTTTTCTATAGACTTTATTTTTTCTTTTTTCAATACCTTATTTTCCATATTGCGGAAATCCTTTTCCTATTATCTATATACTTACAATACAACATTTAATTAGAAAAATCAACATTTTATCAAAAATATTTTTTACACATATATAGTTCTTATACTGCTTCCATTTAACAAAAGGGCATTTTAAATTAAAATAAACTCAAATAGAAAAAAGGTATCCTCAAAACTATAATAAATTCCAGATTCTTATTTAATAAATCCATACCCTTAAGTTATTATTTTGATTTAAGGAGACAAAAAATAAATAATAGGAGAAGTCATGTAAGCCAACATATCTCAGGATTATAGAATAAATAGAAGAAGGATTAACTGGCGTAGGCATATTTGAAGAATTATAGAAAGAAAGGGATATCATGACTGTCATATCTATGTGGGCTATAATTATTTATTGCTCAGTTTCTTTCAATTATAAAGGAAAAATATAAACAAAATTACCAAAAAGGTTTTTAAGGGACTTCTATTGGGAAAAAGAGATTTGGTGTACACACATTTAAAAAATAATCTCAATTTCATCTTATAAAATCATTCGGGCATCAACTACTTGGATGCCCTTTTCAAATACAAATATAGGATTTAGGTCTATTTCGTTAATTTCAGGATTTTCCATAGTAAGTTTAGAGATTTTCATTAAAACTTCTTTTATGGCCTGAATATCTCGGGGAGGATTACCCCTTGCACCTTTTAAAATTTTATATCCTTTTACCTCGGTGATCATCTCTCGGGCATCCCTTTCTTCTATGGGAAGGATACGGAAGGAAATATCTTTCAATATCTCCACAAAGATTCCTCCTAATCCAAACATTGCCACCGGACCAAAATGAGGGTCTTTCATCATCCCTATAATAATTTCTGTTCCTTGAGGAACCATAGAATATACTATTACTCCCTCAATTCTTGCTTCTTTATTATATTTTTTTGCCTCAAAGATAATTCCCTGATAAGCTAATCTTGCTTCTGTTTCATCTTTAATATTTAATTTTACTCCTCCTGCATCTGTTTTATGGATGATGTCAGGAGAGACAATTTTCATAACTATCGGAAAATTTATTTCTTTGGCCAATCCGGTAATTTCTTCTTCGCTCTTTATTAATTTGAAATCAGGAACAGGAATTCCATATTCCTTCAACAATTCTCTTGCCTCTGTCTCCAATAATGATCTTTTTTCTTTTTTAGCTTTTTCAATAATCTGATGCACCTGATACCTCTTTTCTTAAAATTAACAGTTTAAATTCCTAAATAATGTCTCTTCACATGTTCGCTATTTAAAAGTTCTTTGCTCTTTCCTTCCATCACAATTTTACCATTTTCTAGAACATAAGCCCTTTCTGCGAAATGTAAAGCATAATTTATATTTTGTTCTATAAGCAACATAGTAAGACCCTTTTCCTTTAAAATAGATAATTTCTGATAGATATCATCTACTAATTTGGGTGCTATGCCTTGAGAAGGTTCATCAAGCATTATAAATTTAGGCTGGCTTGCCAGGCTTCTGCCAATGCTAAGCATCTGCTTTTCACCACCGCTTAATGTCTTCGCTAATTGCTTTTCTCGCTTTTTAAGTATGGGAAAAATTTCGTAAATTTCTTCTAAAACATCTTCTTTTACTTTCTTCCTGTTTCTATACGTCCCCATAAGAAGATTTTCATAAACTGTCATATTTATAAAAAGCTTTCCGCCTTCCGGTACATGTGCAATCCCGGCCCGGGAAATTAGGTGGGGCGGATATTTTGTAATATTTTGTCCTTCAAAAATAATCTCTCCTGTAAAGGGAGAAATTAACTTGGAAATTGTTTTTAAAAGTGTAGTCTTTCCTGCTCCATTTGAGCCAATGACGGCTACAACTTCATTTTCTTCTATTTGGAAGTTAATATCCCTCAAAACAGTGACTTTACCGTAACCGGAACTTAAGTCTTTAACCCGTAGAACTTGATTCACTATAACTTCTCCTCCCCAGGTAGGCTTCAATAACCCGCTGATTATTACTTATTTCACTTGGAATGCCTTTAGCAATAAGTACACCGGCATCCAGGACAAAAATTCGCTCACAAAGACCCATAACCATTTGCATTACATGTTCAACCACGCATAAGGTAATTTTAGTTTCTTGGTTAAGCCTTTTGAGTTCTGACACAAGCTTTAAAAGTTCGGCA
>Ga0114922_10002285_pt1 | contig 17985 bp, 13 predicted proteins | sample AartaG_FD_100975 | JGI IMG/M metagenome (GOLD analysis project Ga0114922, IMG submission 100975) | Deep subsurface microbial communities from Aarhus Bay to uncover new lineages of life (NeLLi) - Aarhus_00045 metaG | ecosystem: Environmental > Aquatic > Marine > Oceanic > Sediment | place...
ATAGGACCTTTCATTGGTGCAGTCGTAGGTGAGCTTATTTACAAGGATGATTTCAGATATGCCATGCGAGCCGGTTTCGGCAGCCTCATTGGTTTTATGGCAGGCATAGGCCTGAAACTGGCAACCTCCCTCATTATTACTTTCTACTTTATCAGAGGATTCTTTTAAAAAGTATGAGTTATGAATGATGAGTTATTAGTTCAAACTCATAAATCATAAATCATAATTAATAATTAATAGTTAATTTCCCAATGTAGCTACCATTACCGCCTTTATTGTATGCATCCTGTTTTCGGATTCATCAAAGACTATTGAATGCTCTGATTCAAATATATCATCAGTCACTTCCATACCGTTGAGCCCATATTTCTGATAGATCTGTTCACCTATCTTTGTTTCTCTATTATGAAAAGCCGGCAGGCAATGAAGGAATTTCACATCAGGATTACCCGTTTTGTCAATAAGTTTTTTATTGACCTGGTATGGTTTAAGAAGGTTTATCCTTCGCTCCCATACTTCTTCAGGTTCCCCCATCGATACCCACACATCAGTATATAAAAAGTCAACTTCTTTCACTGCATCATCAACATTGTCGGTAATTTTTATCGTTGCCCCTGTTTTTGATGCTATCTCCATACAGGCATCCACCAGTTCATCTGAGGGCTGTAATTCTTTGGGTGCTGCAGCCCTGAAATCCATGCCCATTTTGGCTGCTCCAACAAGGAGTGAATTACCCATATTATTCCTGGCATCACCCAGGTAGCAGAAACTTATCTCGTTCAATGGTTTATTGGAATGTTCCATCATGGTCATAAAGTCTGCAAGGATCTGTGTTGGGTGGAATTCATTTGTAAGGCCATTCCATACAGGTACACCTGAGTACTTACCGAGTTCTTCAACTATATCCTGTCCAAATCCCCTGTACTCAATACCATCATACATACGGCCAAGCACTCTTGCAGTATCTTTCATTGATTCCTTATGACCGATCTGGGATCCCGTAGGCCCGAGAAATGATACATGTGCCCCCTGGTCAAGGGCAGCCACTTCGAAAGCACATCTTGTTCTCGTTGATGTCTTTTCAAAAATAAGTGCAATATTTTTACCTCTAAGCCTGTGTTGCTCAAGGCCTGAGTATTTTGCTTTCTTAAGCTCAGCTGCCAGGTCAAGTAAAAACCTGATCTCACCTGGTTCAAAATCCAGTAGCTTTAAAAAATTCCTGTTTCGTAAATTGTAAGCCATACTTATTTATTATTGTTGAATTGTTTAAGTGTTTAAGTGTTTAAGTGTTTAGTAGTTTAGTAGTTTAGTTATCTATTCATAACTCATCGTTATCTTTGTGCCATATTTTTTGTCTTCAAGTTTAAACGCTTCAGTTATAACACTTTTCATGCCACCTGACCTTATAAAATTTAATGATGCCTCAATCTTGGGAGCCATACTACCTTTTGAAAACTGCCCTTCGTTAAGATACTTAAGAGTATCATTATAGTCAATATGCTCCAAAGCTTTCTCTCCCGGTTTCTTATAGTTTAAATAAACAAACGGCACATCAGTTAAAATATAAAATTCATCGGCTCCGATATCTGATGCCAGCAATGATGAAGCCATATCCTTGTCAATTACAGCTTCTGCAGGCCTGATATCATTATTTTCATCAATATATACCGGTACTCCTCCACCTCCTGATGCGATAACTATATTACCCTGCCTGCCCAGGTATTCAATTATCTTTTCGTTCATTACCCTTATTGGTTTTGGAGAGGGTACAACCCTGCGGTAACCTCCATAAGCTTTTACTTCCTCTTTGAAGATCCACCCTTTGGTTTTATGTAACTGATCAGCAGAAGCCTTATCATAAATCTTACCTACTCTCTTCTGTGGATCGGAAAAAGCTGGATCGTCTTTATCAACCACAACCTGTGTTACAATGCAGGCAACATTCTTCTCTATACCATATTTATTCAGGACATTACGAAGCATTCGTTCTATCATATAACCAATGCCGCCCTGTGTATCAGCAACACAAACATCCAGGGGCATTTGAGCTATATTATACATTTGTTCCCCGGCATCATTTCTCATTAGTACGTTACCAACCTGTGGACCATTACCATGTGTTATCACAAGATCATAACCTTCCTTAATAAGATATACGAGGTTTTCAAGAGTATCTGTGGTATTCTGTTCCTGTTCCTCAATAGTACCAATCTGGTCACCCCGCAACAGGGCATTTCCACCCAGTGCAACAACAGCCAGTTTTTTCATAAGTGATAAATTATAGACCTGTTATTCACATTAATATTTCCTCATCATGAGGAAAACACAAATCTATAATATTTAGCTTAAAAATCATGCCCGGAAATATAAAAAGAGTAAACCAAACCAAATAAACAATATATCCTTATTCATTATAAAACCATTTGGAAGTTACTTCTAAAAAAATTATTACATTTACCACCAATTTGAAAAACTAATTCGTATTCCGGTTGAGATATAAAGTTTTTGCGTACGTATTTTGTATGATCCTGGTTGGGCTTACCGGCTGTACTAAATCTCCTTTGAAATCGATTGATGAAGGTGAGATACATTATAAAATCACCTTTCATGATAGGAATGCTGTACTACCTGACGAGCTTATGCCAAGCAGTATGGTTGTTAAGTTCAAGGATGATAAAACACTTATGGAGATAACCTCTCCTATAGGTAATAATGGAGTATTTATTATTTCCGAGCCTGACAAGAACCAGATGCAAACCTTTATAAGGGTACTGGGTATGAAATACTACTATATGGGAACAACTGATGAAATACCTCCCGGGATCAATCCAATGAATAACATGGATCTTGAGACTACTAACCAGGTATCCAAAATCCTTGATCTTAAATGCAGGAAAGCCATTGTCAGGATACCAGAGAAGGACTTTACCTATGAACTATGGTATACTGAAGAAATTGATATTAAAAATCCAAATAGCTACAATCCTTTTAAAGATATTGACGGGGTTCTCATTAATTTCTTTTTCATGATGGGTGATATCATAGTTGAATTTGAAGCTGAAGGTATTTACCTGCGTTCAATACCGGATAAAGTTTTTGAAAGAGGAGAAAATTTCAGGAGGATTGACCGCAAGTCTATGGACGATCTTATAGCAAGCATGATGAGCCTCTGATACAATCCACACTATTTCTTCATCAACATAAAATTACTACCTTTATCACACTAAAAACGGGTGATTTAAAGTTTGATTTTAATAAAAATAATTTTCCAGTTTATACTGATATGCACGGATGAAAAAGAGAAACAAGAAAGTCAGTAAATCGAGAAAGAGAGATAATCCGGAAAAGAAAACCAGGTATTCTGTTTTCAGGGATGAAAGGATCAAATTTATTACCGGCCTTCTGATAACAGGCTTTTCGGTATATCTTTTTTTTGCATTTATAGCTTATCTGTTCTGGTGGAAAGCTGACCAGAGTTTTGATGCAGCAAGCGTAATATCAGGAGCAGAGATACAGGTTAAGAACTGGTCGGGCAAAAGCGGAGCCTGGTTTGCTGATATTTTCATCAATAAGGGTTTTGGCCTGGCTGCTTTCTTCATCCCCATCATACTGGCAGCCATTGGTTTGAGGCTGCTCCATATAAGAAGAATAAAAGCTTTCAGGATCAGCAGGGACCTGGTCCTGGGAACTATAATACTATCAGTTATCCTGGCTTATATTTTCGGTCATGCCAACGGGATGTTTGGCAGCGGTCCGGGAGGAGCACACGGTTATTATGTAAGCCGCTGGCTTAATGCTTTCATGGGAAAACTGGGTACAGGGATATTACTGCTGATCATACTTATATCTTACCTGGTTCTCGTTTTTAACATCAGGCCTTCACTAAAGAATATACAATCATTCATACCATGGTCTAAAAAAATAGACTATGAGCAGCCCGAGAGTGCTGAGCCTGGCTCTGATTTTAAGATACACAGACCGGGAGATGATCAGGTTATTATTGATGATGAGGATGGTGCCACGGCAGGCGGTACGGAAGTGGAAGATAATGAGCAGGACCTGATACCTGAAGAGAAGGTGCCCGGCGGTCCCATTATAAAAGAGGTAATACCCGGAGAAGAAGATAATGGGGTGACAATATCTATTACCAAAGCACTGGCAGATGACCAGCTTTCAGAGGAAGAAATGGAAAGACTGAAAGAGAGTTATGATCCGCGGCTGGATCTTTCAGGTTATAAAATGCCTCCTGTAAGTCTGCTTGATGACCATAGATCAGAAACAGGCTTTGATGATTCTGAAATAATAGAGAAAAAAGAAACCATAGTAAAGACACTGCTTGATTATAATATAGAGGTAAGACATATATCGGCCACCGTCGGCCCCACTGTAACTTTATATGAAGTAGTACCTGAACGGGGAGTTAGAACAGCCAAGATCAAGTCACTTGAAAATGATATTGCCCTGAGTCTCTCGGCTTTCGGTATCCGTATCATAGCCCCAATACCAGGCAGAGGTACCGTTGGCATTGAAGTACCCAATAAGAATCCTGAAATGGTATCAATGAAATCGCTTATCACGACAAAATTATTTCAGGACAGCAAATATGAGCTGGCTATTGCGCTGGGCCGTACAATAACTAACGAACTCCTGATGTTTGACCTGCAGCAGATGCCTCACCTTCTGGTTGCAGGAGCTACAGGCCAGGGTAAATCAGTAGGCCTAAACGTAATTATTACCAGCCTGCTATATCGCAAACATCCTGCAGAGATCAAATTTATAATGGTTGATCCGAAGATGGTTGAACTGACCCTCTATAATAAAATTGAAAAACATTATCTGGCCAAATTGCCTGATACTGATGATCCCATTATTACAGAAACACAAAAGGTTGTTTATACCCTTAATTCACTCTGTATTGAAATGGATATAAGGTACAGACGGCTGCGAAAGGCAAAGGTTAAATCGATAAAGGAGTATAATGAGGTGTTTACTAAAAGAAGGCTTAGCCCCGAGCATGGACATAAATATATGCCATATCTCATTCTTGTTATCGATGAATTCGCTGACCTTATAATGACTGCCGGAAAAGAAATTGAAGGACCCATTCAGAGATTATCACAACTGGCCCGGGCAGTAGGTATACACCTCATAGTAGCCACACAGAGACCATCAACAAATATTATAACTGGAACAATTAAAACCAACTTCCCGGCGAGGCTGGCATTCAGGGTTTCATCATCAATTGATTCACGCACCATACTCGACAGTACAGGAGCTGAAAAGCTTGTTGGCCGGGGCGATATGCTTATTTATAATGGCACTGAACTGATACGTGCCCAGTGTGCATTTATTGATACACCTGAACTTAACAGGATAACTGAATTCATAGCATCGCAGCAGGGATATACCGAAGCATATATACTACCGGAATACGTAAGTGACACTGATGACAGCTTCCAGGAGGTCGATCTTAGAAAAAGAGACAGCTTGTTTGATGAAGCTGCACGGCTGGTGGTACAGACACAGCAGGGATCAACATCTCTGATCCAGAGAAAAATGTCACTTGGATATAATCGCGCAGGACGAATAGTTGACCAGCTTGAGGCAGCAGGTATCCTCGGACCTTATGAAGGAAGCAAAGCGAGGGAGGTACTCATCACTGATATGGTCAGTTTGGAACAGATTTTGCGTGGATTAGAATAAAAAAACGATGAGAAGCATTATTACATCCATACTCCTTATACTCTCGTGTTCACTGAATGCACAAAAAGATCCTGTGGCCACGAATATCCTTAATAGATACTCAGATGCTGCACTGTCAGCACCTGCAATATACATGAAGTTTTCACTCAGGGTACATGATAAAGTTGAAGAGACGACACAAGAATCTGATGGACAGGTGGTTATAAAAGATAATATGTATAAGCTTGAATTACCTGATAATATTATCTGGTATGATGGAGCCGCAACATGGACTCTTTCTCCCGAGGTAAAGGAAGTAACAGTGACAGTGCCTGGACCTGAAGATAATGCTTTCCTGACATCACCTTCAAGCCTTTTCGATTTGTATAAGGAGGACTTCAAATACAGGCTCCTGGAGGAATCACCAGAAGGAAGTGTTATAGACCTTTTTCCGGAAGATCCTTCAGATGTTGATTTCAGCATAATAAGACTGGTGATAGATAAACAATACAGGCTCATTTCGGCAGAATATCGCAGGAAAGATGGTATTGATCTATACGTGGATATAAATGAATACAGCCTCATAGAAACATATCCCACCAGCTTTTTTACCTTTGATCCCTACAGATACCCCGATGTTGATATAATCGATATGAGATAATTACTTTTTCTCCCCCGGATATGAAATCCTGGCGTGATAAATAGTGTTAAGCCTGCTTACAAACGTTTCCTTTATCCGCGATATATCCCTGAATGTAATAGGAGCAAGGGTAAACTGACCTTCCTTCATCTGGTTATCGATTATATTGTCTACCAAGGTCCTGATAGTATCTTCACTGTATTCTTTCAGGCTTCGTGACGATGCTTCAACTGCGTCGGCCATCATCAGGATAGCCTGTTCTTTTGTAAACGGCTTGGGGCCAGGATAAGTAAATTCACTCAGGTCAATATCCCGATCAGGGTACTTATCTTTATACTGCCTGTAGAAATAGTAAGCCTTGGTGGTTCCCTGGTGCGTTCTGATGAAGTCAATTATCTGCTGCGGAAGACCATATTTCCTGGCCAGGTCAAGACCTTTCCTTATATGCCCTATAATTATTTCTGCACTTCTCTCTGGTTCAAGATTATCGTGTGGATTAAACTGTTCTGATTGATTCTCAGTGAAATATTCTGAGCCTGATACTTTTCCAATGTCATGATAAAGTGCCCCTGCCCTGATAAGCAATGGATTGGCTCCGACAACCCTGGCACCTTCCTCTGCCAGGTTTGCTACCTGCATGGAATGTTGAAATGATCCGGGTGCTTCTTCGGCAAGCTGCCGCAATAAAGGCTGATTTGTGTCAGATAACTCAAATAAAGTTGCATCAGAAAGGAAACCAAAAGTTTTTTCGAAAATATATATAAGGGGATAACTCAACAGTATAAGAACTGAATTTCCTGCAAACCATGCATAGTTCAACCAGTCAATTTTACTAACATCACCCTCCTGTATAATACCAATTCCAAAGTATACAAGAGATAAGGTCAGGAATACCATGGAAGCAGAAAAGAAGAGCTTGCCCCTCCTGTAAGTATTGGTAAGTGTAAATATGACCACTACCCCACCCAGGAAATTAAGAAAAATAAATTCAAACGAATTTGGAACGATAAAACCGGTAATCATCATTGTAACAAGAAGAATGAACAACGCCAGCCTGGGATCATAAAATGTCCTGATTATAATTGGTATTATGGCAAATGGTATCAGGTAAACACTGATCTCGGGTAACATGATCACTATCCTGGTCAGTGCAACAAATACAATCAGGAGGATAAGAATAAAAAGAGTTTTTTGGAACGAATCAAGCACCTCCATCCTGAAATGATACAGGAAGAGAAAAAGAATAAGGAAACAGGCACTTACAATCAATACCTGGCCAAGAATAAATAACCATGAATTATAAACTCCCACCCTTTCGCCATATTCCTGTCTGAAAGACTCTAAGACTCTGAATCGCAAATCGTTAACCAATTCGCCCCTCGAAATTATCAGTTCCCCTTTTTGTACCAACCCCCTGGTAAGACTTATATCCTTTGTTATATTATCCCTTTCTGCATTTGACTTAACTTCATTATAACTTACATTGGGTTTAAGAAAATCGCCAAGACTTATTGCACTGAGGAATTCAAATACATGCAGATTAACATTATCAGATATTACGTTTTGTAGTTCCAGTCGTCTATTCCGTACAAATTCATATGCCTCTTTATGAGTGAAAAGATCCTTAATAAGAACTTCTTCTGCAACATTTCCCTTAACCAGCATTATGCTTTTGTTCTGACCGAGCAAACCCTCTGTAAATTCGTTTCGTTCATATATTCCGGTTTCGTATGCCTCATCAAGTATCGATGCAAGGCTAGTACGTATCATTTCATAATCAGATGCCGAGAGTTCGTTCCCCGTACCAGCATTGCTATGCCTCAATTCATTAAAATAGGCATTGAAATTGTTTAATTCATAGTTTACCAGTGATGTATCATAATTAAAAAAGGCAATGAAAGAAACCAGCATACTGTCTCTTTCCCTGCTCAGTTCAGCTTCAGTCTTGTAAACAGGAAAATCCATTGGAGCAATTAATACTTCGTGCATCCAAGGCCTGCCCTTCTGGTATTCATACCTGAATTTCCCCTCCCGGGGCAATAAATAAGTAACCAGTACTATAGATAATCCAAATAAAATACCCAGGTAAATATTCTTTTTCGATTTAGACCACAAATCTGTTATTGACATTTTCCTATATTAAACAATTATCTGATTCTCAATAATAATTGCAAAAATAAGGTAATTTTCAAAAAAAACGATAGAAAGGGGGAAAGTGATGAGTGATGAGTGATGAGTGATGAGTTATGAACCAAACCACAAGAATTCGGGGCTCGGTTCCATTATTGCTCGCCCCCACCAGCCACAATCACTGGCCGCTCGCGAGCTCGCTCCGAATTCTCGGGGCTCGGTTCCAGTATTCCATTATTCCAAGCATCAGTATTTTTTTATACTTTTATAAGATGAACAAAGAAATCTCTATGGATAAACTCATTTGTGCCAATATTTTTGTTCCCCTCAGGACGGGCCCTTCTCATAAAAGTGAGCAGGGAAGCCAGATTTTATTCGGTGAAAAGTATACTGTACTGGACAGATCGGTAAACTGGATCTGGATCAGGAATGAATTTGACGGATACGAAGGATGGTTGGATGATGACCATCACCTGTACTATGAATCCGGGCAAGATGATTCTTCTCCTGGTATACTTGCTTCCAGGACAGAGTTCACTGATGGCCATGGACATGCCCTTGTTCTTGAAGCAGGATCTGAAATATATAATTTTAACAGAAAGGAAAATTCCTTTACCATAGGAAAAAGTACATTTATTGCATCCGACAAAGTAATTCTATGCCCGGTAAATGAAACTGTCAGCCAGACGGCTATAAAATTTCGCAACTGCCCTTACCTGTGGGGAGGAAGGACTAGTGGCGGAATGGATTGCTCGGGCCTGACACAGCTGGTCTATAAACTTCACGGATATACTCTGTCCCGTAACAGCTTTAAGCAGGCAGAAATTGGTGAAACCGTTAGTTTCCTTGAGGAAGCAAGAGCCGGTGACCTTCTTTTCTTTGACAATGAAAGAGGAAGCATTACGCATGTCGGCCTCCTGCTGGATAAAGGATATGTAATTCATTGTTCAGGTAAAGTAAGGATTGACAGGATCGATCACCAGGGAATCTATGTTGAAAGTTCAAACAGGTATACCCACAGGCTCAGGACGATAAAGAGAATAGAAGTGAGAGATAAGTTATGAGAGATGAGTTATGAGAGATAAGTTAAGACGCGCCATGGCGCGTCTTAAAGAATAAATGAAATGGTTTAAGTGGTTAAACGTAATTATCAATTATGAAAGATGAGTTGCTTCCTATAGTAATAATTATTGCGTTATTGCTCGCGGTATACCTGATTATGAGATTTATTAACAGGAGATTAAGAAACCGGGTTGACAGGTCGAATTATATCAGAAAGAGGAGACTATAACCTGTTTTGTACTTTATCAACAATTTCTTTTTCTTTCTTCTCCGACTGTGCATTCAGATCAGCAGCTTTTGCTTTTATCTCTTGTCCAAATTTCTTATCCGCCAGACCTTCAGTATTCACACATACATTCAGGTATGCGCCCTTGATGCATGAACGGACAGCTAGTGCTCCTACACCTGCATCGGTAACGGAATTCGGATTCCCCTCTTTCACCATCTCCTCTATAAGTTCATAGGCTCCATAAGCAATCTCCATTACCTTAAAAGGTACAAGAATAGCTTTCTTTGTAGCTTCCTCTATAGCTGCTTTTCTCTCTTTCTTCTCCTCTTCACTGCTCTTTGGCATTCCGAAAGCCTTCATAATCATGTTAAAGGCATTGGTATCTTCATCGACAAGCCTCAATAACTCATTCTGTATTAGTTTACCCTTTTCCGCCCATCCTGAAAATTCCTCCCACCTCTCGTCCCAGCCTCTTTTATGGGATGATATATTAGCGACCATTGAGCCCAGAGCAGTACCCAGGGCTCCCATGTAAGCTGACACTGAACCTCCTCCCGGTGCAACTGATTCCGAAGCTGTTTCGTTCATAAATGTTTCAAGGCTGAGAGAAACAAGATTTTTAGTTTTTTTATCTCTTATCCGGTATTCAATTATTTTTTCCTCGGGCCGGAACTTGTTAAGTTCGTCAAATCCCATCGATTTAACAGCTATCTTAATAAGCTCACTGTCAGGAACACCGGTAGACCTTTTCTGCTTTTTCAGAAAATACCTGCCCGCATCCAGCATGGCTGAGAGTGGTATAAGTCCGACAAGCTCAGACCCCGTAACGCGCAAACCTCTTGATTCTGCACTGCGGCATACTGCATCAAAAGCTATATGTACAGGTGTAACAGATATATTAGTAAGGTTCATTGATATCTGTGCTATGCCGTATTCTTCAATATACCATCCTATGGCTTTCACTGCTTTCAGGCTGCCTGGTATCATGACCGGATTTCCTCCTTTCTCTTTGATGATCTTGCCGGTTAATGGATTTCCTTCTCTTTTTACACGGCCCCTTTCCCTTACATCAAAGGCAACGGCGTTTGCTCTTCTTGTCGAAGTGGTATTAAGATTTATATTATAGGCAACGAGGAAATCCCGTGCACCTACAGCTATTGCACCTGCCCTTGCATTGAATACCGCCGGGCCAAAGTCAGGCTTCCACCCAGGATCAGCAAGTTTCTTTTTCAGACCTTCATATTCTCCTGCGCGACAATTGGCGAGATTCCTGCGTTGATCACTATATGCTGCATTCTCATAACAGTATACGGGAATGGATAATTCTGATCCTATCCTCTCTGCAAGCTTTCTGGCATATTTTACCGTTTCATCCATTGATATACCGGTAACAGGGACCAGTGGACAAACATCAGTAGCTCCCATCCGGGGATGTTCACCCCTGTGTTTAGACATATCTATTACTTCAGATGCTTTCTTTACAGCTTTGAAAGCAGCCTCCACCACCTCTTCGGGTGGTCCCACAAAAGTTACTACGGTCCTGTTTGTATCCTTCCCCGGATCCACATCAAGCAAACTTATGCCCTCAACAGATTCAATAGAATCAGTGATTTTCTTAATCACAGCCATATCCCTGCCTTCACTGAAATTAGGTACACATTCTATAATTTGTTCTGACATTATTTTATTGTTTAATCGTTGAATTGTTTAATCTTTGATGGCATGGATTAAAGATCCATTTTATCATTTTCTGTTTCTATAATAATTCCATTAAGTATCACTGCATCAACCAGTTTACTTCCATAAGCATAAGGCAGAAATTCATACGAAGGTATTTTTTTAGTAATATATACATTTGCAACCTTACCCCGGCAAATAGTACCATGAGTTTCTGAGATACTCATTGCATATGCACCGTTTAATGTTGCTGCATTCAAGGCTTCTTCAGGTAATAACCTTAGTTTGATGCACGCAAGCGACATGATAAATTTCATATCACCTGAAGGTGATGACCCCGGGTTATAGTCTGTTGCAAGGGCAAGTGGCAACCCGTTTTCTATCATTTCCCTTGCAGGCGGATCATCCATACCCAGGAAAAAAGAAGCACCGGGTAAAAGCGTTGGCATGGTTTCACTGTTTTTCAATGCCTTAATTTCCTCTTTGCCTGTAAATTCAAGATGGTCAACAGAAAGAGCTTCATATTTGGTTCCTGCCTGTATACCACCTGAGTATGCCAGTTCATTGGCATGTATTTTTGGGCGCATCCCATGTTCTATTCCCGCAGCCAGAATCCGTTCAGTCTCTTTAACCGTGAAAAAGCCCTTATCACAGAACACATCTACAAAGTCTGCAAGGTTTTCAGCTGCAACTGCAGGTATCATCTCATTAATAACCAAGTCAACATATTTTGACTGATCTGACCTGTACTCTTCAGGAACTGAGTGTGCGCCAAGGAAAGTAGCTTTTACCGTAAGTGGTGTATTCTCCTTTATGCGCTTTATCACTCTTAGCATTTTCAGTTCTGATTCCGTTGTCAGCCCATAACCGCTTTTAATCTCAACAGCACCTGTTCCAAGAGAAATAATTTCATTGACCCTTACCATGGATTGTTCGTATATTTCATCCTCAGGGGTCTTCTGTAACAATTTGGAAGAATTTAATATACCTCCCCCCCTTTTTGCTATTTCCTCATATGACAGGCCTTTTATCTTGTCTATGTATTCTATCTCCCTGCTGCCGGCATAAACTATATGTGTATGAGAATCGCAATATGAAGGGAACACAAATCTTCCTGTTGCATCAATTATTTCAGCACCGTTTGTATCACCCGGGCACGTATCCATTTCCCCGAAAGACCCTATAAGGCCATCTTTTATATGTAGCCAGGAATTGCTTATTGTGTGTAAATCAGACATTGCCGGCCCTGATCTATACCTTACTGGTAACTTCTCTATCTGGATAAGTCCTTTAATATTCTTTATGAGAATCTCCATTATATAAGGTTTTTTGAATCACTAAGGTAATAATTATTTTTTCTTATTTTTGGTGATTACTAACTAACAAAGCCCTACTCAGATGAAAAGAACCATTACTGCTATCCTGACCTTATTAACCTGTATATCTGTATTTTCACAGGAAGAAAATATTAAAACAGGCTGGAATTTTGGAGCTCTTCCAGCGACTACATTCAGCACCGACCTTGGATTTCAGTATGGTGCTGTTCTCAATCTTTTTGATTATGGAGATGGAACAAAATATCCTGCGTACGATCAGAAATTCTATTTTGAAGTTTCCAGGTTTACAAAAGGAAGCAGTACATACAGGCTGATGTATGAGACCAAGACCCTGATTCCCGGTATTAACATAACTTCTGACCTTGCCTATTTAACTGACCAGGCTTATGATTTCTACGGTTTTAACGGTTACGAAGCAGTTTATAATGATGACTGGGCAGATAGTGACCTTGACGCCAGTATATATAAAACCAGGATGTTTTATAAAACTGACAGGAAACTGTTACGGTTCAAGAATGACATCAAAGGTAAACTCGCCGGTGAGAATTTGCAATGGAATGTGGGGCTTGAACTAAAGAGTTTTAAATTTGGTCCGGTTAATATTGAAAAGCTCAATAAAGGCAAGGATAAAAACCTGCTCCCTGATGTTGACGGTCTGTATGATAAATATGTAAACTGGGGCCTCATAGGGGCTGATGAGGCAGACGGCGGGTTTATTACCACCCTTAAAGCAGGGATTACTTATGACAGCCGTGATTTTGAAGCAAATGCAATGAAGGGTATCTGGGTTGAAACCGGAATTGAAGGATCACCTTCATTTCTAAGTGATGCAGGATTTGCAAAGTTTTTTGCAATTTACAGGCAGTATTTTACTATTATTCCCAAAGACCTTTCCTTTGCATACAGACTTGGCTTCCAAACTACCATACTTGGAGATGTGCCATGGTACCACCAGAACCAGATAATTACTTCGGTCCTGGCAGGAACAACTTCCGAAGGTCTTGGTGGCAGTAAAAACGTCAGGGGTGTGCTCAGGAACAGGATCGTAGGAGATGGACTCTTTTATGCCAATGCAGAATTCAGGTGGAAAGCTTTCAGGTTTAACCTCATTAATCAGAACTTCTATATAGGTTTTGTAGGTTTCAGTGATTTAGGGATGGTTACGAAAAAAATTGAATTTGAAATCCCTGATGCAGCAACCATGGGAGAAGACCTGAGAGAGGATTATTTTAACCCTGATAGTGAGAAAATGCATATTAGTGCCGGTGCCGGATTACGGGTAGTAATGAATGAGAATTTTATTGTCTCAGCTGATTTTGGTAAGGCGATGAATGCGCAGGATGGTAATTTCGAATTTTATTTTGGACTTAATTACCTGTTTTAGATCAGGGAAGGATACCTCCAAGAGTAATACCTATATAATTACCTATAGCATAACCTATTACGCCTACAGTGAGGCCGGTAATAATGATCTCTTTGTTTTTCAATGCTCCTGCCACTACAGGTACAAAAGGAGGTGAATAGACAAAGGCCGTTGTCGTTATCAGGAAATCATCAACATTTACCCTGAAAATAATGGATAGGATAAGGTGCAAAAAGAGTGACCCAAACACTACAAAAGCCACAAACAGAATAATATTAACATATTCAATGGTAAAAAAGCTGCTAAGATCAGCCATGGAAGACACTACAAAAGAGAAAATAAGTATCAGGTACATTCCTGATTGAAACGAATTATTTATCCTGTTAACTGACGGGATCAGTGAAGCCAGTATTCCCAGGGTGGTAACCCCAAGTATGGCTATCATCATCTGTGATTCTGCTGGACCCAGGAAACTTATGCCGGCCGATAATGCAAATATAATCAGTCCCACTCCAAGGGATTTCATAATATTTACAAATGCCCCTTTCGAAACCAACCTGCCATAATCCTCCACGCTTTCTGCCTCCTTTGCTATCTGTTCGGGATCAAGGTCTGTACCCTTATATTTGAATTTTGGAAGGACAAGGCCGAACAAACGTGGTGCAAGTGTAATAAAAAATATTATTACAATGGCACCTATTACAAGATCACTGGTATGGGTCATAAGAAATAATTCATTATCAACATTAAGTGCAGCTTTAATTGAAGCCACATTGGGTGTACCTCCGGTATAAATGCCCACAAGCATACCTGACACTTTCCCACAGTCATGCACTGAATCCCGGAAAATATAATATCCGGCTATAATAATTATTATAACTGATATCAGTGCCAGCACCATTGACAGGAAGCCGGTACCCGCATACCTTATCCACTTACGTATTTTTAATGAAAAAAGCAGTAGTGGAAGTGCTAGTGGAATAACTATAGTCAGTATCATATCCTGTACGCCGGCTATCTGGTTAGTGAGTCGTTCATCTTCATCAAGCGAACCGTCCTCGACAAGCATGTTGAATTCTGTTACAGGTATGGCTGCCCTGCCCTGCTTATACCTGTTATATTCTTCACTGCCATGAGGCAGTATCCCTATATTTCCAAACAACAGGCCGAAGGCATATGCCATTACAATAGTCCCTAACTTATTGAAAAAGGACCACCTGCGGCACAGGATAATGACAAAAACAGGAAAGACAAGGTAGAGCAATACGAGAAGAATAATCTTGATCATATCAGGTTTAGCTGGTAATAGTTAGTCAAATATATTAAAAAATGAAATAATGGAACCGAAAAGTGCGAATATGCTGTAAGCATGTGAGTATTGCGAGCTCGCCGAAGGCCTAATTACTTTACTCTTCCTGCTCCCTGCCCCATACTTAGTTACAATCTTCGAAACTCTTTTTGTACTGCTCTATTGCCCTCTGGCTCATACCCATACTTGAAAAACCACCGTCATGATAGAGGTTCTGCATGGTTACCTTTCTTGTGAGGTCGGAGAAGAGCAGTATAATATAATCAGCTGCTTCTGCAGCTGTAGCGTTGCCCAGTGGAGACATCCTTTCTGAAAAGTCAAGCAGAGAATCAATACCGCTCACTCCGCTGCCAGCCGTAGTGGGTGTAGGGGATTGTGAAACAGTATTTATCCTCACTTTATGGTCGCGCCCATACACATAACCAAAGCTTCTGGCAATTGATTCAAGCAGGGCCTTTGCGTCGCCCATGTCATTGTATCCTGCCAGGGTACGCTGAGCGGCAACGTATGTTAGCGCCACTACTGAACCCCACTCATTTATTGCATCCATATAATAAGCTGTCTGCAGTATCTTATGAAAGCTGAGTGCTGAGATATCCAGTGTCTTAATGAAATTGGGATAATTAATATCAGTGTAAGGTATACCTTTGCGCACGTTGGGTGACATTCCTATGGAATGGAGTACAAAATCAATTTTAGCATTAAAATTCTCCAATGTTTTTTCAAACAACTTCTTCATATCTTCAGAGCTGGTGGCATCAGCCCCGACAACCAGGCTGCCGGTTTCTTCAGCAAGTTCATTAATAGTCCCCATCCTGATGGCTACATCAGTGTTTGACAGAATGAATTCGGCACCCTGCTCATGTGCTTTTTCAGCTACCTTCCAGGCTATTGATTTATCATTTAAGGCACCAAAAATAATACCCTTCTTCCCTTTTAACAGATTTTCTACCATCTTTCTGAATTTTAGGTCATAAATACATTGTTAAACCAGGTAATACCTGAGATATTTTTTCAGGCTCCATCTATGAGTTCCCTGGCATTATCGAGTGAAGCTCTGGTAATTTCATTTCCACTTAATAGGCGCGCCACTTCTCTTAATCTTTCTTTATTGTCTAACAATTTAATATGCGTAATGGTTGAATCTTCCTCGTCTTCTTTATAAACATAATAATGCATAGTACCATGTGCTGCCACCTGTGGAAGATGAGTAATATTTATCACCTGCATATTTTCTCCCATTGATGACAAAATATTCCCGACCCTGGTAGCTATGTCACCGGATACACCTGCATCAATTTCATCAAAGAAGATAGTGGGCAGGCTCCTATTATCTGTCAACAGTGATTTAAGGCTTAGCATAACCCTTGAAAGCTCTCCTCCTGAGGCAACTCTCCCAATATTTTCAGGCAGTATTTGCTTATTTGCAGAGAACAGGAATTCAGCATGATCCCTTCCAAAGTTTGAAAAATAATCTTTCTGGACCAGTTTAATCTCAAAGCGTCCGTTGGGAATACCAAGCTGAACAAGTAAATGATTCATTCTTTTTTCAATAGCCGGGATCTGATAATTCCTGTTTTCACTGATCTGATTTGCCAGCTCATTTAACCTGCTTAATCTTTTTTCAAGCATTTTCTCCAGCTCTGCCAGTCTTTCATCACTGGTTTCAATACCCGATACTGTATTTCGTATTTCCTCTCTTTTTTTGATAAGCGATTTAATGTCTCCTGCCCTGTGCTTTTGCATTAAAGAATTGAGAGTATCAAGGCGCTGCGTTACAAACTCGAGGCGGTCCGGATCACTATCTATATCAAAAGATCTATTATTCATTTCATTACCCAGATCATTAAGTTCAATGATGGTACTCTCAAGCCTTTGAAGCAAAGCATCGGAATCCGGGTAAAAAGACACTATCCTTTCAAGCAATCTACGCACTTCATGTAACTTGTTAATTGCTGAATAGTCATCGCCGTTTATCAACAGAGAAGAATTAGCCAGAGCTTCATTTATTTCCCCTGCGTGTGTAAGCATTTCCTGCTCGGTCTCAAGATCTTTTTCTTCTCCTTCACCGAGTCTTGCCTCATCAAGCTGCTTAAGCTGAAAAGTAAAATAATCGAGGTCTGACATATTTTTATCTCTTTCACCTGCCAGAATCCTGTATTCTTTTTCAAGTTCCTTATATTCAGTATAAACTGCCCTGTACTCATCCAGCAGTGTAGTATGATCAGCGAATGAATCTATTACACTTAACTGAAACTGGTTGGAGGTGAGCAGAAGGCTCTGGTGTTGTGAATGAATGTCAATAAGTCTGCTCCCGAGTTCTTTCATTATATCGAGAGTAACGGGAGTATCATTTATGAAAGCGCGCGACCTGCCATTTGGTATAACCTCACGGCGTATTTCAACCGGAGTCATATCATCAATATCATTCTCTTTGAAAAATTCATGGGCCTGGTCACCGTCAATATCGAACAAACCTTCAACAATACACTTTTCAGATTTATCAAGTAAAGTTGAAGAATCGGCCCTGTTACCCAGGATAAGTGATAATGCCCC
>Ga0114922_10002286_pt1 | contig 17982 bp, 15 predicted proteins | sample AartaG_FD_100975 | JGI IMG/M metagenome (GOLD analysis project Ga0114922, IMG submission 100975) | Deep subsurface microbial communities from Aarhus Bay to uncover new lineages of life (NeLLi) - Aarhus_00045 metaG | ecosystem: Environmental > Aquatic > Marine > Oceanic > Sediment | place...
GCCCCCTCGGCCGCGGACTCCCGTTCCCGGCGGTCAATTCATCCGATCGGAACTGGCAGCTGTCGGTCGAATCCAGGCTGGGAGGCCCGACACGAGCCGACAGCAGGGCTAAAGGCAACACGTATGCCAACTTCCCGCTTTGCCAGCTGTCTTCGCTCCCGGGACGGCGGATTCACGTCTATGTCATTGCAATAGTGACTAGTACAGGTTTTCACACCCTGGCGGCGTCGCCTCCGGACACACCCCGAAGGCGGCCTCGGGCGGGTCAGGCCGTCGGATCGTCGGGCGAGGATTGGGACGGTTCGGCCCACCGGCACGGCCGCCGACCCGGTCCCGGGGTCTCGTTCATATCAAGGGTCGCATCGACCCACGGGCACGAGGTAGACCGGCACCTGCTCCACGGGCAATTCCAGCACGGCACGGACCCGATCCGGCTCGAGCCAGGCGATCGGAACGCCGGCCAGTCCAAGCGCCTCGGCCTGGAGCAGGAGGTTCTGCGCCGCATGCCCGAGGTCCATGTGAACGTAGGGCTCGGCCCCGGGACCGAGCTTGTCGATGGCCCGAGAATAGACTGCAGCGAAAACGAATACCGCCGGCGCCGAAGTCAGGGAATCCTGATCGTGTGACGCCGACCTCAGCCCTTCCCTGAGATCGCTGTCGAGCAAGGCAGTGAGACTGTGGTCGGCCGGCGAATACCGACCCAGTCCATCCGCGGTGGCCACATACAGTTCGAGCGGATAGGCCTCCATCGCGGACGGGGCCGCTCGCAACCAACCATCTGAGCTGGTAATGCCCTGCGCGGCCCATAGCAGCTGGCCGATCTGTTCGGACGAGAGCTGTTCAGGACAGAAGGCGCGACGCGAGCGTCGCTTCTCGATCGCCGCTTCCAGGGAAACCGAGCTGTCGAGTCGGGGGGGCGGAAGAATTCGAGCCATCATGGGGAATCTCGATCGCAAAGAAGTGAAAACCAGAGCCGGGATGCCGGGCCGAGCCGATAACGGGACATTGTATATATATTGTACTCTGGAGACGGTGACGACGGCCCTGTACGCAAGCGCAGGTTGAGCCGGCCAAGCTTTCGACCCGGGGAGCGCCATGGACTTCGTGCTCGAATCCACCTCGTTCCGTAGCTACGGCGAGATCCCACGGCGGCACACTTGTGACGGCGAGGATGTCTCACCACCGCTCAGCTGGCATGGAACGCCGCCTGGTACGCTCAGCCTGGCCCTCATCGTCGACGACCCGGATGCTCCCGACCCGAACTCACCGCAGATGGTGTGGGTCCACTGGGTCGTATACAACCTTCCGGTCGGACTCGAAGCGCTTGCCGAAGGTGCCTCCGGAAATCTGCCGTCTTCGGCCGTCGAAGGGATCAACGGTTTTCACGGGCCGGGCTGGCGCGGACCGTGTCCGCCGATCGGCAGACACAGGTACTTCCACAAGCTGTATGCCCTCGATTGTCTCCTCGAGCCCGTCGGCGGGATTACCAAGCCCGATCTCGAGCGGCTGATGATCACCCATGTGCTGGCGAAGGCGGAGCTCGTCGGCACGTATCGACGGTTCGACCAGCCGGGCTGAGTCGCTTTGTCTCCATTCCCGGACCCGGTTCGGGGGACTGCCCGTCCCTCCCGGGTCTCTCGAGGGCCTTCGGCACAACGCTTCCGACACTCCGTTCTTCCGCCTGCTATCCCAGATATGCGCATAACTCCGCGGCGAAATCGGTTCGGTCGTCAGCGGTCGCGCATCGCTCCGACAGGCTCCCCGGAGCACGGTCCGGCGGTACACTTCCTGCACATTTCGTAGCCGGTATTTCCTCAACATTTCGACGCCGCCATCGTCGCGGCCGACCCGGAGGCCCTTTCAATGCTTGATGCCGTCGAGCAGCTCTGGCCAGAGCTCGAGTGGATCGAGAGTCCGGTATTGCGCGAAGCCGTGACCCGTACCTGGGTCCTCGCCCTCGAGCGTAGCCCCCTCGCCCCCGAAGACCTCGAAACGATTCCGTTCACTCTCAAGGTCCCGGACTGTCCGGCCACCTTCATGCAGCACAAACGCTGCGTCGTCCACATCGCTCGCGATGGCGCCCGGGCGATGCAGGAGTTCCTGGGTGATTCTCTCGACATCGACCTGGACGTGGTGATTGCGGGAGCGATCCTCGCCGACGTGGGAAAGGTGCTCGAGTACGAAAAGGCGGACGGGACGATCCGCCAGAGCGCTCGCGGGCTGGCGCTTCGGCATCCGTTCACTGGCGTGGCGGTCGCGCTCGAGTGCGGCGTCCCGGACGACGTGTGTCACATCATTGCCGCTCATGCCGGCGAGGGAGACATGATTCGCCGCAGTACGGAGGCGATCATCGTCCACCACGCAGACTTCATGAGCTATCTGCCATTTCTGAATCTCGGGGCCTGATCCCCGATCGCGGAAGGAAGACGACCATGGCGCACAGCGTTCCCGGCCAGTCGGCCGAAACGATCACAGCGGAGATGGCCCGCTGGGCCGCCGACTTGCGGTTCGAGGACATCCCGGACAGTGCCGTTCGCGAAGCGCGGCGCTACTTGCTGGACACGCTGGGCTGCGCGCTCGGCGGTTTCAAGCAGGAGGATGCTGAGATCGCGCTTGAAGTACTCGACGAAATCGCGGGTGAAGGTCCCGCGACCGTGATCGGCTCCGGCCGGAGAATGGACGTGGTGTCCGCCGCCCTGGCCAACGCTCTCATGGTCCGGGTGATGGACTACAACGACATCTACTGGCAGCAGGACCCGTCCCACCCGTCCGATATCATCCCGGCGGCAATGGCTTGCGCGGAGCGCATGGACAGGGACGGCCGGGAACTGATCGTGGGAATCGTGCTCGGGCACGAGTTCGAAATGCGCCTGTGCGAGGCGGCATTCCCGGGGATCCGGGAACGCGGCTGGCACCACGCCACGCTTACTGCCTTCGTGTCGCCTATCGTCGCGGGCCGGATGCTGAATCTGCCCTGGGAGCAGATTCAACACGCGATCGGCATCTCCGCTTCGCGCCACGCCACCTTCGGTGCGGTTACGGCGGGAAAGCTCACGATGATGAAGAACACGGTCGATCCGATGGCCACGCAGTCGGGCGTACTGGCCGCGCTCCTGGCCGAGAAGGGGTATAGCGGTCCCGAGCACGTAATCGACGGAAAGGAAGGAATCGTTCACTGCCTCGGGCCGGAATGGAAGCTCGACGTCCTGACCGAGGGTCTCGGCGAGTCGTGGCGCATCGAGCGCTGTGGAATGAAGGCGTTTCCGACGGAGGCGCTCACCCACACGCCGATCTCGGCTGTGCTGGACATCGTGATCGGAAACGATCTGTCGGCGGACGATGTGGCTACCGTTCGAATTGGTTCGACAGCCCGCTCGGCGGACATTCTCGCCGACCCCTCCAAGTACGATCCGCGATCGAAGGAGACGGCCGATCACAGCCTGCCGTACGTGATCGCGGCGGCGATCGCCGATCGACAGGTCACGCCGGTTCAGTTCACCCCCGAGAAGATCATGGATCCGAAGATCCGGGCCCAGCTTCGCAAGATTGAAGTGATTGCCGACCCGGAGATCGAGAAGGTGTTCCCTGAGCTGCAGCGCGCGGATGTCGAAGTCGATACGACGGACGGTCGGACGTTCGCCACGAGGCTGGACTATCCGAAGGGAGATCCGCGCAATCCACTCACAGACGCCGAGATCGAAGCGAAATTCGACGCCCTCGCGGCTCCGGTCATGACTGAGGCAGCAGCCGCCCGGCTTAAGGATGCCGTGTGGGGCCTGGAGCAGCAGGGCTCGGTGACGGGGCTGATGGCACTCGCGAAATCGGACCGCTGAGGGAGGCGCGCCGGGCTTCCGGGTCCGCCGCGATGCGCTGATGGGACAGACTATCGTCGAAAAGATCGCGAAGAGTCACCTGATGGAGGGGCCGGCCCGTCCTCTTCGGGCGGGTGACGTCGTGTCACTCCGGCCGCGACACGTGTTGACGCACGACAACACGGCGGCGGTGATGAAGAAGTTCGAGGCGATCGGGGCGAGCCGGGTGGCGGACTCCAGTCAGCCCGTATTCGTGCTGGACCACGACATTCAGAATGAAAGCACCGAGAACCTGGCCAAGTACGAGGCGATCGGCGCGTTCGCCGCCGACCAGGGAATTCACTTCTATCCGGCCGGCACCGGTATCGGGCACCAGGTGATGATGTCGCACGGATACGTGGCACCGGGGGCGCTCGTCGTCGCATCGGACTCTCACGCGAACATGTACGGCGCCCTCGGTTCTCTGGGTACACCCGTAGTACGCACGGACGCCGCCGCGATCTGGGCCACAGGCGAGTTCTGGTGGCAGATCCCGCGAACCGTCCAGGTAGTGTTGAACGGGATGCTGCGGCCCGGAGTGACCGGCAAGGACGTGATCATCACGCTGTGCGGCCTGTACAATCGCGGCGAGGTACTGAATGCCGCGATCGAGTTCACCGGTGATGGCATCGAATCGCTGGATATTGCCGAGCGAATGACGATTTCCAACATGACGACCGAGTGGGGTGCGCTGGTCGGCTGGTTCCCGGTCGATGGGACAACCCTCGAGTACCTTCGGGCCCGGATGTCGAAACTCGGTTCAAATGGTGGATTCGATCGGTTCAGCGAACCGGAGATCGCCGACTGGGAGGCCAATCCTCCGGTCCCGGACCCGGAGGCGCGCTATGCGGCCCGGATCGAACTCGACCTCGGCTCGGTCACTCCGCACGTCTCAGGACCGGACACGGTGCAGACGATGCATTCGGTAGCCGACCTCGAACGCGAGTTCATTCGGGTCAACAAGGCATACATCGTCTCGTGCGTGAACAGTCGGCTGGAAGACCTGGAGGCGGCGGCATCCGTTCTCGAAGGTCGGCGCGTGGCGGATGGCGTGGAGCTGTACGTGGCCGCTGCGAGCGCCGAGATCCAGCAGGCGGCCGAGGCCTCCGGCGCCTGGGGAACGCTGCTCTCAGCTGGCGCTCGTCCGCTCCCCGCGGCGTGTGGCCCGTGCATCGGACTCGGGACCGGCCTGCTCGAGCCGGGTGAAGTGGGAATCTCGGCTACGAATCGCAATTTCAAGGGACGCATGGGATCGCGCGATGCGAAGGCGTACCTGGCGAGTCCCGAGGTCGTCGCGGAATCGGCGGCATCCGGCTACATCAGGGGCCCGATACGACTGGACGGCGGGCACCTCGAGTATCGCTTCGACCGTCTCGACGGCCCCCCGGAGCAGGAAGAGACGGTCCAGATTCTCGACGGCTTCCCGGAGCGCGTGCGCGGCCGAGCGGTGCTCGTGCCGCAGGACAATCTCAATACAGACGGCATCTACGGTAAGGACTGGACGTACAAGGAGGAGATGACCGAGCGTCAGATGGCTGGCGTCGTGATGCGGAACTACGATCCCGAGTTCGCCGGACGGATCGAGGCGGGCGACGTGCTGGTGGGTGGCTACAATTTTGGAACCGGATCGAGCCGCGAGCAGGCAGCGACGGCGCTCCAGGCTGCAGGAATCCCCCTCGTGATCGCAGGGAGCTTCTCGCAGACCTACCTGCGCAACGCATTCAACAACGGTCTGCTGTGCATTGAGTGCCCGGCCCTGGTGGACCGGTTGCGAGAGGTCCATGCAACGGAGATCGGCGCCGGGACCCGGACGTTGATACCGGGCTCGCTGATCGACGTCGACTTTTCACGTGGTCTGCTGGTGTGGGAGGGTGAGAGTTTCCGCTTCCCCGCCCTCGGGTCGGTCCCGCAGGGGCTGGTGGTAGCCGGAGGAATCGAGAAACAGGTTCGCACGAGGCTCGGCCTCGGCGGTTGACACGAAAGGAACAGACGATGGCACGACGGACGGTCGTCTCCATGCCAGGTGATGGGATCGGGAAAGTAGTACTGCCCGAGGCGGTGCGCGTGCTGGACGCAGTGGGCTTCGAGGCCGACTACGTGCATGCGGACATCGGCTGGGACTCGTGGGTGAACGAAGGAAATCCGCTTCCTGAGCGGACGGTGGAGCTTCTCCGGCAACATGGTCTCGGGCTGTTTGGGGCGATCACCTCCAAGCCCAAGAACGAGGCGAACGTCGAACTGAAGCCCGAACTGCGGGACCGGGGCCTCGTGTACTACAGCCCCATCGTCAGCCTGCGGCAGATCTTCGACCTGGACATCTGCATCCGGCCCTGTCGGTCATTCGCCGGGAATCCGCTCAACTTCATCCGTCGAAGTGCGGACGGCGGTATCGAGGAGCCGCCGGTGGACGCCGTGATCTTCAGACAGAACACCGAGGGACTCTACGGCGGGGTCGAATGGACGGACCCGCCGGAGCAGGTGCGGAAAGCGTTGGAGACGCACGCCAAGTTCACCCGGTTCGCGGACACTCCCGGTCCCGATCTCGCCATCTCCACCCGGATCTTCACACGCAACGGGTGCCACCGAATCGTGCGCGCCGCTTTCGAGTACGCGGCGAAGCACGGTTATCGCTCGGTCACCGTATGCGAGAAGCCCAACGTACTGCGCGAGACTTCCGGGATGATGGAGGAAGAGGCGCGGGCGATCCAGAAGGAGTTTCCTGAAGTCCAGCACTGGTCGACGAACATCGACGCCCAGATGATGTGGCTGACCAAGAGTCCCGAAGACTATTCGGTGATCGTGGCAGGTAACATGTTCGGTGACATCGTCTCCGACGCGTTCGCCGGCCTCGTCGGAGGGCTCGGATTCGCCTGCTCGGCCAACATCGGAGACGAGGTGGCCGTGTTCGAGCCGACACACGGCTCGGCCCCGAAGTACGAGGAACTCGATCCGCCGATCGTGAATCCGATCGCGATGATCCTCACGGCCGCGATGATGCTCGACCATGTCGGCGACACGGGGTGCGCTGAACGGATCCGCGATGCCGTGGGTGCGGTCGTACTGGACGGATCGGTCAAGACGTACGACATGATGAAACTGCCCGGCGGCCCGAACGTGATCGCGCAGGGTGCGGCGACGACGACGGAGGTCACGGACGAGATTCTGAGGCACCTCGGCTGAGGAGGCTGCAGTGAACAACCAGGCGACCGGTGGCGGATCATCTGCCGCCGGCCGCGGCGAAGCGGGCCGGGCGGGCCCTGACGTCCGTTCGGACCTGTTCGCGGCGGTGGAGCTCGCCGACGAAGGCGGGGTGCAGGTCGATCTCGCGTCCCGGGTCGGCCGGCTGTATGGAAAGGCGATCGAGGCCGAAGCCCGCCGGGTGTGCGAGGCGCTCGGGGTCGATCATGCGAAGTTGCGCATCGAGGACGGAGGAGCGCTCGATCCGGTGATCGGCGCCAGAGTCGAGTCCGCGCTGCGGCGGGCGGGAGTTTCCGGTGGTGACGCCCGACCGGAGCGGACTGTCCTCCCGGGAGAGCCCACTACCCGTGACCGCCTTCGTCGATCTCGGCTCTACCTGCCGGGCGATCAGCCCAAGCTGTCGGTCAACGCGGGGCTCCATCGTCCGGATGGCGTGATCCTCGACCTGGAGGACTCCGTCCACCCGGGCCACAAGGACGCCGCGCGTCTCGTCGTGCGGAATCTGCTGCGCACGACGGACTTCATGGGGGCCGAGCGGATGGTGCGGATCAACCCGCTCCCGCTGGGCCTTGACGATCTCGAGGCGGTTGCCCCGGAAGAGCCGGACGTGATCCTGATTCCGAAGGTCGAGGACGCCGACACCGTCCGGGCCGTCGATGAGCGAATCCGGCAACTCACGGAACGCAGGGTCTGGCTGATGCCGATCCTCGAGACCGCGCTCGGCATCGAACGGGCGTTCGACATCGCTTCCGCGGTGGACCGGGTCGTGGCGCTGACGATCGGACTGGAGGATTACACCGCGGATCTCGGTGTCATCAAAACGGTCGAGGGCACCGAGTCGCTGTATGCTCGAAGCCGCCTCGTAAACGCGGCCCGCGCGGCCGGCTGCCAGCCGATCGATTCCGTGTTCGGCGACGTGGGGGACGAGACCGGACTCCGCTCGTGGGCGGCGCGTGCCCGCGGACTCGGATTCGAGGGCATGGGCTGCGTGCATCCGAGGCAGATCATTCCGATCCACGAGGCGTTCGCCCCGTCAGCCGTCGAGATTGAGAAGGCCCTGAGAGTCGTTGCCGCGTTCGAGGAGGCCGAGGCGAAGGGACTGGGCGTCGTGAGCCTGGGCAGCAAGATGATCGACCCACCCGTCGTCAAGCGGGCGCTCCGGACTGTGCAGGCGGCGCGGCGCGCGGGCCTGCTCGAGGAGGACTCCGATGGCTGAGATTTCGCAACGCCGTCCCGCCGCGAACCCCGAGTCGTTCCACGTGAACGCGGCCGGGCGGCGGGTACCACTCGATGTGAACGGGCACGTGTCCCTGCCCTTCGCGGGAGTCGGCGTCCACCGGGCCGCAGGTCCGAAGCACGGACCGCCGATCCGCTCCTGCTCCGAGTACCCGGCGGACGGCGACAAGCGGGTCACTGACCTGAAGACGGCGCTCGAGCGATGCGGCCTGCGAGATGGTATGACCATCTCGACGCACCACCACCTGAGGAACGGAGACGCGGTGGCGCTGGCAGCGCTGAATGCCGCGGCCGAACTCGGGGTGAAAGACCTCGTGTGGTTCCCCAGCGCTTCTTTCCCCTGTCACGAACCGGTCATCGACCTGATGGAACGGGGCGTAGTGCATCATATCGAAGGATCGATGAATGGTCCGCTCGGCGCCTACTGCTCCGAGGGCCGCATGCGTGGACTCGGGGTTCTCCGGTCGCATGGCGGACGCTGGCAGGCGATCCAGGATGGCGAAGTCCACGTCGACATCGCGGTGATCGCGGCTCCTACGGCAGATGCGTTCGGTAACGCCGATGGCTCTCACGGCCCCTCCGCCTGCGGTTCGCTCGGATTCGCGCTCGCCGACTCGATGTACGCGGACCGGGTGATCGTGGTGACGGACAATCTCGCTCCGTTTCCCTGCATTCCCTGGCAGATCCAGGGCAACAACGTGGACTTCGTGGTCGAGGTCGAGTCGATCGGAGATCCGTCCAAGATCGTCTCCGGCACTACACAGCTCACGAAGAGCCCCGACCGCCTGCTGATCGCCGAGTACGTGGCCCGCTTCCTTCGTGACGCGGAGATCGTGCGGAACGGCTTCTCGTTTCAGGCTGGCGCCGGCGGAATCGCCCTTGCATTCGTGGGGTTCATCAAGGAAATCATGCGGGAGCAGGGCGTGAAGGCGCGATTCGTACGCGGCGGCTCGACCAGCTACCTGGTGGACCTGCTGAACGAGGGTCTGACCGACTACATCCTGGATGGCCAGACTTTCGATCTCGCCGGGGTCGAGTCGATCGGGTCCGACCCGAGGCACGTCCCGACGTCGCCATTCACGTCATACAACTGGCACGGCAAGGGCAATTTCGCGTCGATGGTCGATACGGTGATCCTCGGGGCGACCGAGGTGGACGTCGACTTCAACGCCAACGTGGTCACCCATTCCGATGGCGTGCTGCTGCACGGGATCGGTGGGTGGCAGAATTGCCTGTTTTCGGGCTGTACGATCCTGGCGCTGCCGGCATTTCGGGACCGGATACCGGTGATCGTGGACGAGGTGACCACGATCACCGGCCCAGGCGAGCTGATCGACGTGATCGTCACGGAGCGCGGTATCGCCGTGAATCCACGGCGCACAGACCTGCTCGAAGCACTTGAGCGCAGCGACACGGACCTCCCCATCCGATCGATCGTAGAGATCAAGCAGGAGGTTGAAGCGATCGTTGGCGGACCACCCGAGAAGCCGCGACTACTGGACGTCCCGGTGGCAGTGATCAAGTGGGTGGATGGCACCGTGCTCGACACCGTGTGGCAGGTGGCCGACGAGGCGGATTGACAGCTCGCAGACCGAGGTAGGAATGCTCCCGAGGCCCAACTCCAAGGCCGTCAACCGGAAGGAAAGACTCGACCTTCCGGGGTCGAGTCCGCCCAGCCGTCCGCCCGCCGAACGGCTGGCTGGCTTCGGGGAATCATGGGCGGCCGTGTCGCTGGAGTGGGCCCAGGCCGCCGCGCGGCGCTGCATCCAGTGCCCTGCCGAGCCTTGCGTCCGGGCCTGCCCACTCGGCAACGACATTCCCTACGCCCTGTGGCACCTCGAGCACGGACTCGTGGATGATGCAGCGCGAATCTTCCGACAAACCAGCTCGATGCCTGACATCTGCGGGCGCGTGTGCCCGCAGACGGAGCTGTGCGAAGGAGTCTGCCCCTACACGAAACAGGGTCGCCCGCCCGTCCCGATCGGTCGACTCGAGGCGTACACCGCGGACTGGGTGGCGCGCGAGGACCTGAGTACAGGCATCGCTGCCGCCCGATCCACGGGTCGGCGCATCGCGATCGTGGGTGCCGGACCGGCAGGGATCACCGCGGCGGAGGCCCTCGCCGGGAACGGTCATGCCGTAACCCTGTTCGACGCATGGCCGGAAGCCGGCGGCCTCCTGCTGTACGGGATTCCCCGCTTCAAACTGTCACCGGAGATCGTGCGCCGAAAAACGCAGCATCTCAGCCGGCTCGGGATCCGGTGTCAGTTCGATACGAAGCTCGGCAACGGAATGTCAGTCGATGGGCTGGTGGACCAGGGCTTCGACGCCATTCTGCTCGCCATCGGAGCCGGGATTGGACGACCGCTCGATATTCCGGGCTCCGACCTCGCGGGAGTGTATCAGGCGACCCCGTTCCTCGTGCGAGCCAACACGGACCCGGCTTCGCTGCCGCCCGGCCTGCGCTCCCCTCCCGAAGTGGGACGTCGAGTGGCAGTGATCGGAGGCGGAGATACGGCGATGGACTGTGTCCGAACCGCCCTGCGGCTCGGTGCCGAACAGGCGACGGTGTGGTACCGGAGGACAGAGGCGGAGATGCCGGGGAATCCGCGCGACCGAACGCTCGCGATCGAGGAAGGCGCTCGGTTTGAATGGCTGGTGACCCCTGGCGGTCTCGAAGCAGATGACGAAGGGCGAGTCCGCGCCATGCGGCTCGTCCGCATGCAGCTCGGAGAGGTCGACGCGTCAGGTCGCGGCCGTCCGATTCCGATCGCCGGATCCGAGCACACGGTCGAGGTAGATACGGTCGTGCTGGCGCTCGGTTATCTGCCCGATGCTGCCTTCGTCGCCCGGATCGCAGGACTCGACGCGGAATCTGACGGAAGGATCCGCGTTGACCCGCTGACCGGCGCCACCAGCCGGGAGGGAGTCTTCGCCGCGGGCGACAATGTCCTCGGGCCCGCCCTGGTCGTCGATGCCGTCGCGCACGGTATCCGGGCCGCGGAGGCGATCCACTCGTTCGTATCTGCCGGTGGAGCGGTTGCGACGCGATGACCGGACCGCTGAGTGTTCTGGCCGTGAATCCCGGATCGACAAGCACCCGAATAGCCCTGTTCCGTGACGAGAGCCTCGCTCTGGAGGTGGAGCTCAGGCACGGCCGGGACGACTGGACCGCCGATAGTTTCGACGCCGATCTCGATGCCCGGCTCGGGGCCGTTCGCCGGTGGCTCGACGAACACGGGGTTCGCCTTCCCTCGCTCGACGCCGTTGTGGGCCGCGGAGGTCTCCTCCGGCCGCTCGAAGGTGGAGTGTACCGGGTGAACGAGGCGCTCCTGCGCGATGCGCGGACGGGGATTCAAGGCGTTCACCCCTCGAACCTCGGAGCCCTGCTGGCGCATGAGATCGCTGTCGAGGCGGGCGCTCCGGCGTTCGTCGTGGATCCGGTGAGCGTCGATGAATTCGACGACCTGGCCCGGCTGTCAGGCCTCGCCGGGATCGAACGACGCAGCCTGTCCCATGCCCTGAGTGTGCATGCCGCGGTCCGGGCGCTGGCGGACGAGTCGGGGCGGCCGTGGCGCGAGGTGCGGGCGGTCGTGGCGCACCTCGGAGGAGGCATCTCCGTCTGCCCCGTGCGGGACGGACGGATCGTGGATGCGAACAACGCCGTCAGCGAAGGTCCGTTTTCGCCGCAGCGCACGGGCGGACTTCCGGTCCAGGAGTTGCTCGATCTCGTATATTCGGGTCAGTACGGCGAAGACGAAATCCGCCGAATGACCGTGCGCGAAGGCGGGTTGATGAGCTACCTCGGAACCGATGATGCCGCGGAGGTCGAGCGCCGAATCGATGCCGGGGATGAACTTGCGGAGACGGTGTTCCGCGGGCTGGCTTACCAGGTCGCCAAGGAGATCGGCGGGATGGCGACCGTACTCGAGGGCAAGATGGAAGCCGTGGTCCTGACGGGAGGTCTCGCGCGTTCGGATCGCCTGGTAGACTGGATCACGGAGCGGGTGGAGTTCCTGGCCCCGGTGCGGGTGCTCCCCGTCCAGGAGATGTCAGCCCTCGCGCGCGGGGCACTGGCCGCTTTGCGGGGCGACGAGCCGATCCGCGACTACTGAACCCGTGGTGTCACACCGAATCGAAGCGACGGGAACCATACATGCCGAACCGAATTCTGCTGTCGGGTAACGAAGCGATCGCCGAGGGAGCGCTCGAGGCCGGGGCGCACTTCGCCTGCGCCTACCCCGGCACTCCGAGCACCGAGATCCTCGAGACGCTGTCACGGCGGGGCGGAATCCGCAGTGAGTGGGCTCCGAACGAGAAGGTCGCGTACGAGGCCGCCTACGGCGCCTCGCTGGGCGGAGCCCGCGCTCTCGTCTCGATGAAGCACGTCGGCGTCAACGTCGCCGCCGATCCGCTGTTCAGTTCCTCGTACGCGGGAGTCAACGGAGGACTCGTGCTCGTGTCCGCTGACGATCCGGCGATGCATTCATCGCAGAACGAGCAGGACAACCGGCAGCTCGCGCGCGCCGCGAAGATTCCGGTCCTCGAACCGTCGGACAGCCAGGAGGCGAAGGACTTCACGCTGCGGGCGTTCGGAATCTCGGAGCGGTTCGACACTCCGGTGATGCTCAGGGTAACGACCAGGATCTGCCATTCGATGTCCCCGGTCGAGACGGAGCGCGACCGGAGCTGGCCCAAGGCGCCGCTTCGCGACTACGAACGCAACTTCCACAAGCACGTACTGCTCCCGGCGAATGCGAGGCCCCGGCACGCCTTCGTCGAACGCCGCATGGAGGAACTGGAGGAATTCGCGACCGGCGAACGCGACCTGAACCGGATCGAGTGGGGAGATCGCACGGTCGGCGTGATCACGGGAGGCGTCGCCTACCAGTACGTCCGGGAGGCAATGCCCGACGCCTCGATCCTCAAACTCGGAATGCCGCATCCCCTGCCCCGCGACCTGGTGCGTGAATTTGCCGATGGCGTGGATGAGATCTACGTCGTGGAGGAGCTGGATCCGTTCATCGAAATGCAGGTTCGGGCGCTCGGCATCCCGGCGATCGGGAAGGAGCTCTTCCCGCTCACCGGGGAACTGAATCCGGACCTCGTGGAACTTGGATTCCGGCTGTCGGGCAACGGGCTTCCGTCCCGCGACAACCAGCTGGATATCGGCGGCACAGCACCGTCGCTCCCGATGCGGCCTCCGGTCCTGTGTGCCGGCTGCGGACACCGGGGCGTGTTCTACACCCTCTCCAAGCTGGGCCTCATCGTCACGGGTGACATCGGCTGCTACACCCTCGGGGCCCTGCGGCCACTGGAATCCATGGACGCGTGTCTGTGCATGGGCGCGAGTATCGGCATGGCTCACGGTATGGAGGTGGCGCTCAGAGCCGGGGGCGACGGACGGCGCGTCGTCGGCGTGATCGGCGACTCGACGTTCATGCACTCCGGGATCACGGGATTGATCAATACGGTGTACAACGGCGGATCCAGCACGGTGCTGGTGCTCGACAACGGCACAACCGCGATGACCGGGCACCAGGACCACCCCGGCACCGGAGTCACGGCCTCGGGCGCGCCCGGTGGCCGGGTGGATATCACGGCTCTTTGTCGAGCGATTGGAATCCGGCGCGTGCGCGATGTGGACCCTTATGATCTCGAAGCGCTCGAGTCGGCACTGGCCGAGGAACTGTCGGCCGACGAGCCCTCGGTCATCATCTGCCGGGCTGCGTGCCGGCTGGTGGATCGGACACCGATCGCACCCTCCGTTCACCTGGAGATCGAATGCCCCGGGTGCGGCACCTGTTTCGAGCTCGGCTGTCCGGCGATCGACGAGCGCGACGGGATGGCAGTGATCGATCCCGATGTATGCTGTGGATGCGGCCTGTGCGTGCAGGTCTGCCCGTTCTGCGGACTCCGCATCGAGGGCTACGATACGGCAGGAGCGGTGTGACCAACGAAGGGATTCCGACTCGGAACGTTCTCCTGGCCGGTGTCGGCGGGCACGGAGTGCTGGCCCTCAGCCGTATCGTCGCCGAGGGGGCGCTCGCGGCGGGATTCGATGTGCGTAAGAGCGAGATCCACGGCATGTCGCAGCGCGGCGGCAGCGTGGTGAGCGAAGTCCGCTACGGGGAGGACGTCCGTTCGCCGCTGATTCCGGAGGCCGCTGCCGACGTGTTCGTGTCGCTCGAGCTGCTCGAGGCACTCCGTCACCTGCACCGGCTCCGTCCAGGCGGCTTGCTGCTGGTGAACGACCAGCGGATCACGCCGGCTCCTACCGGAAGTGGACCGGTCGACTATCCGGAAGATGCCGTCGAGCGGCTACGTGAAGCTGCGCAGGGCGCACGGATCCTGCCGGCTCACGACATCGCCGTCGAGCTCGGGGAACCGCGGGCGACGAACATGGTGATGCTGGGAGCCTTTGCCGCCTTCACTCCGGAGATCGCAGCCACCGTGTGGACGCAGATGATCGAGACCACGTTCCGCCCCACATTGCGAGCGGTCAACCTGGCGGCGTTCCAGCGGGGTCTCGAGATCGCTGCCGAAGCATGAAATCCAGGGACGGCGTCATCCGCACTCTGGCCTCACTCCGTGAACAAGCCGGGGCGCTTCCGACCCGGCGGGTCGCGGTCGCCGCGGCAACCGGCCCCGAGACTCTGCGCGCCGCGGTCCTGGCGAAGGCGGGGGAGCTCGCTGACCCGATTCTCGTGGGGCCACCGGCTGAGATTCGAGCCGGACTCGCCGCTCTCGACGCCGATCCGGCTTCGTTCGAGATCATCGGCGCCCACGACGTCGGAGACATCGCGGCGCTGAGCGTCGAGCTCGTGCGCGACGGAACGGCCGACATGCTCCTCAAGGGTGCCATCTCGACGTCCACCCTGGTGCGCGCCGTCCTCGACTCGGAGCGGGGACTGCGGACCGACCGTCTGCTCAGCGACGTGTTCATATTCGATTTTGGATCTGGACCGGATGCACGGATCGTCGGGATCACGGATGGCGGCGTGATTCCAAGGCCGACTCTCGAACAGAAAGCGCAGATCCTGCGAAACGCCGTGCAGGCGTTTCACGCTCTCGGAGTCGGGCAGCCGAAGGTGGCCCTGCTGGCGGCGGTGGAGACCGTATCGGATGCGTTCCCGTCGACCGGCGAGGCCGCGGCACTCGCCGACAGATTCCGCGACGTTGCGGAGCCGGGATTCCTGGCGGACGGACCGCTTGCCGTAGACCTCGCGCTGTCCGGTGAGGCAGCGGCCCTGAAGGGGTTCGAGTCTCCCGTGGCCGGAGCGGCCGATGTGCTGCTGTTCCCCGATCTCGAGTCGGCGAATATGGCCGCGAAGGCGGTCGAGTACGTTGCTTGCCTCGACCCTGCGCACTGCATTCTCGGGGCACGGGCGCCGATCCTGATCCCCTCGAGGTCCGAGACCGCCGCGGCGCGCCTCTCATCGATTGCGTTCGGGGCGCTGCTGAGCGCTTGATCGGGAAGGGGTCTGGTTGGGAGAGTTGACGGAGGACGCTCCGGAGCACTGGCCGGCTTTCGCTTGTTGTAGTGCTCCCGCGTGCTGCCCGGAGCGTCCTCTCGTCGACCCGATACATGGCAAGTCACGCTCCACACCGAACCGGCGTCCTCTTTCTTACGATCCGAGCAGCGTTTCGAGTCAGCGGCGACGGTTCTCCATTTCTTCGACACGGCCCGGAAATTCAGCTCGTAGCCCGTTCCCGAACGCTTGATTCTCGCCGGCCCGGCGCCTCTCCCTCGACGCTCGCCAACTCCTTCGCGACACTGGCACGGCGTGATGTGTGAGCGCGTCGTCCTCGCGATCTGGATCATCCGGGGGCATTTCGCCACGGAGGCAGGGCGAGCATCTTCGTCGCCGTGAATTCGAAGCCCCCGTCTCTGGCCGGAAACCGATTCGATCGCGAAATCCTCGCGCTCGCGCTGCCCGCGCTCGGCGCCCTGGCCGCGGACCCCCTCGTGTCGATCGTGGACACGATATTCGTAGGCCGCCTCGGAGTTCTTCCCCTCGCCGCGCTGGGCGTGAACACCTCGATATTCTCGATGGCATTCGTGGTGTTCAACTTCCTCGCCTACGGAACAACCCCGCTTGTCGCCCGGGAGGTGGGACGCGGAGACCGGGAGGCGGCCGGTCGGGTGGTCGTGCAGGCTCTCGTCGTGGCGGTGCTGGCCGGCGTCGTCGCTGTCGGCATCCTTCAGGCGTTCGCCGCACCGATTACCGCCGCAATGGGAGCGCGCGGCGAGCTGCAGGAGGCCTCTCTTTCCTACCTGCGGATCCGGGCGTTCGCTGGACCCGCCGTTCTGCTCGTCACGGCGGGACATGGCGCGTTCCGCGGTTTTCTCGACACTCGCACACCGCTCCTCGTGACCCTCGGCCTCAACCTCGTGAATCTCGTCCTCGACCCGCTGTTCATCTTCGGCTTCGGCTGGGGCCTGGAGGGAGCCGCGATCGCTACCCTGATCGCCCAGTGGGTCGGCGCCCTCTGGTTCGTCGACCTCCTGCTGCGCCGCCGGAGGGAGGCTCTCGGTGTGAGCCTGCGTCTTCCCGCGATGACGGACCTGCTGCCGTTTCTCCGGGTCGGTGGAGAGCTGATCGTCCGCACTTTCGCACTGATCGGTACCCTGACCCTGGCCACCGCGATCGCCACGCGAGTAGGAATGATCGCGGTGGCAGCCCACCAGGTAGGCTCCCAGCTGTGGCTGCTGCTGGCGCTGGTCGTCGATTCGCTCGCGGTCGCCGCTCAGGCGATGGTCGCGAGATACCGCGGAAGCGGAGATCCGCTGGTGTCGCGGGCAGCTTCCAACCGCCTGCTCGTGTGGGGGCTCGGTACCGGGATCAGTCTGTCCCTGCTGTTCTGGGCGCTGGAGCCCGCACTCCCGCGCCTGTTTACCGACCAGCCCGAGGTGCTGGCGAAAGTGCGTGAAATCTATCCGTTCATCGTAGCCATGCAGCCTCTGAACGCGCTGGTGTTCGTGTGGGACGGGATCTTTCTGGGACTCGAGGAATTCAGATTCGTGGCGGTGCAGATGGTGCTGTCCGGGCTGGCTGCGAGTATCGTGCTCATACTGGTGATCCCACTCGACTGGGGTTTGCAGGGCGTGTGGTGGGGGATCGTGACGCTGATGGCTGTCAGGGCTGCAACGCTGGCAATTCGGTACTGGCGACCCGCGACCGGGTAGACAATTCACCAACCGGGAGACATGAAATGGCCGATCAGGAAGGTGCGGGAGGTACCCGCCAGATCACGATCAACGCGAATGATGAGTTGGCACGCGGCCGATACAGCAACAATATGCTCGTTGCGCACACGCGTGAGGAATTCATCATCGACTGGTTGATGACGGCCCCTAACGGTTCATCCCTCGTGTCACGTATCGTGATCAGCCCGGGACACTGCAAGCGGGTGATGGCTGCGCTGGCGGACAACCTGCGGAAGTACGAACGACAGTTTGGCGACATAGCCCCGGCGGGCGCGATCGATCCGGGGCAGCAGAATTTCCATTGAAGGTTAGATTAGCTTGGGGAAACGGCGAACGGTCGCCGGACCCGGCGGATTTCGGGTCGGCAAATTGAGCCGGCACCGACTCACACTGGACAGGAGGTAGCGTGGCACGACGATCGAACTATACCTACGAGAAGCGGCAGAAGGAGATCAACAAGCAGAAGAAGCGAGACGCGAAGGCCGA
>Ga0114922_10002287_pt1 | contig 17978 bp, 17 predicted proteins | sample AartaG_FD_100975 | JGI IMG/M metagenome (GOLD analysis project Ga0114922, IMG submission 100975) | Deep subsurface microbial communities from Aarhus Bay to uncover new lineages of life (NeLLi) - Aarhus_00045 metaG | ecosystem: Environmental > Aquatic > Marine > Oceanic > Sediment | place...
AAAAGATCCATATGAAAGAAAAATATATGCACAGTTTACTCTAGCAAAATCTGCTAACCCATTTGTACTGCTAAAAAACACGTTTATTCCACCATACATTACGACTGTTTTACTTGCATTTATAAGCCCAAAATACAAGACATATAATTGCACTACTAATATTATTATATTAAAGATGTATAAATATATTTTTTTAGATAATGGTAAGAAAAATACACAAAATAAAGCAGTTGAACTAATAAAGAATAAAACTATTCTTACACGGGATTCAGGAGATTTAAAGATAAATGATATAATAATTAAAGAATAATATCCTATAATTGAAAGAATTATCATCAAATTTTCTTTATGTATTATTATTTTTAATTTTTCATTCTTTTGTTGAAATATAATAAAAGTAAAAGTAAGTACTAGGCTAACAGTAAGATAAGCTAACAATATAGTTTGAATTCTGGGAGGTAATTTATCAAAAATATTCGATGTAGCATATATATAATAAAAATAAAATGTTAATATAATATTAAAGAATAATAATGAATTTGTATTTGATATAGTCATTCTTTTCATAAAATTATGCCCTTTTATAAATTATCAAAATTATACTAATTATTCTTCTATTTTGTATCACCAATTTTATATTATTTGATTATATTTATGGTTACTACCCAAAAAGTACCCACACTTTACAAATAACATCAAACAACATATTTAAATTATTTACCCTATGCACCTTGAAAATTTAAGTAGCAATAATGAATCTCCCCGCAGCAGAGCTACGGGGTATCTATTACTCTCTAAAGCAAACTAATTTGCTGATAGTATAACTTTTTATATTCTTTTTCCATTCCTTGATTTCTTACATATTTGCTTATGGTATCTTCACTACCAAACTTGCTTACAGTATTTACAAAAAATCCATCTGACCAAAATTCTCCATCCCATAGTTGCTTTTTTACTTCCGGATGTTTTTCAAATATCTTTTTGGCAGTTATACTTTTTATCATTCTTATTATTTCTGTCACACTATATTTTGGAATTGACTGTATTAGAAAATGCAAATGATTCTCGTCTGTTCCTATCTCTAAAAAACTTATCTCCTGCCTCTTGGAAATCTCAAGACATATATCCTTGAGAGTTTCATCTACTTCTTTGCTTCAAAATAACCCTTCTATATTTTGCTGAACATACAAAATGGTATATTAGTACAGATACATTATGTGATTTGTGAACATACTTACTCAAATCACTTTCTCCTCTACTTTTTATACCATTTTATCATATTTTATTGATCACAGCAGAGCTGCGGGGAATTAAACCCTAAGCGATTAACCCTTCTAGACCTAACGGTACAGGGTAAATGCCTTTGATTTTACATATTAATATAATACCATCAGTATTATCATCAAGAACACCTAGTGGAAACCCCACGGGCAAGCCCGTGGCACCTTTTCCATTTTTCGAGCTTCGCTTGACGCCCTTCGGGCGAATTTTACATTCATCCACGGGTAAACCCGTGGTATTCTGCCCTTCGGGTTAATTAAAAGTTCGCACCCCTATTTTTTTTTAAACATGCATTTATTTTGCTAGGTAAGTTGCCAACCGTATAACGAAAAATTATACATAAAAGATATACTACAGAAAATTGTTTAGTTTTCTGACTTGTTAACTGAACATTGATTGATAAACCTTATCATACTTTTAAACAAAATATTTTATTTGAAACATTAAGTCATCAAGAATTCTATGCAAATTATAATTGCTCTTCTCTTGAACTTTCTTAATTGTAGCTTTTTCATCCAATAGTTTTCTAACTATTTTAACAAAAGTTTCTTTATTCGCCAAAAAGCAGTGTCCATTTTTCACCTGTTCATTATACATTTCTATTGCATTTTTATGTAATATGATTGATGGCACATTAAAATGTTCTGCTTCAATTACAGTGCTAGAATGATATGTTACATGTATATCAATATTGTTTAATAAGGTTAATAAAGGTAAATCACTAGCCATATCAATATTGCAATTTGCAAATTCACTAAACATCTTTATATACTTCGTTTTTTCTAAAAACATCATTGGGTGTAATCTGATCCACCAAAAAAATTCATTTTTATGCTTTTTTATTACGTCAAATATCCATTCTGGAAAGGGTGTTTCAGTTTGCAAAGTATACAAAATATTTATTTTATCCTTATCAACTTTGATAGATTCGTATTTTTTCTGAAAATGTTCAATCATTTTTCCATCGCCATTTTTCCATTTTTCCAGAAAGGGATTACCATAGTTTAGAGGTATGTGAGTTTCTAAACTCCCTCTCCATTTGTTAATAGCATCTACTTCATGTTGACTCCAACACCAAAAATAATCTGGCAGCATTTCATAGCCACTTACAGGAACTTTGCTCCAATTACCATAAGCCACATGCAAGTTTCCTTGAACTCCATGTTGAATATCTATAATAGGTATCTTTAACTCTTTACATGCTAAAATAAATGCATGCTGTATAGTTGAATAGTAACACTCTACAAAAGCTAGTTTTGGTCTGCATTTAAGTAATATTTTTACAAAATAATCCTTTAATAATAATAACCTCCTATAACTTTTTTGTAATTCGGTAAGAGTTGGAATTTTTAAAGAAGGAATATTTTTCTTTAAATACGCACAAAAATCATCATAATTATCTAAATTATAGGAAACATCTGAAATATCATTATCTAACCCAAGCTTACTTTTCGCCAATAATAAATTAATTTGTACTTGTATATATTTTGATTTGCCATATCTTGGCACCCTATACTCATTCTTTTGAGCAATTTCTAAAACTAAAGTTTTCATGTTTTTTTCTTGAAAACAATCTATTAATGGTTGGGAAACTGAATCATACCATCCGTTATAATAAAAACGATTTGAATTTTTTAATAAAATAACATCATTTTTTTCTATTTTACTATTATTTTTGTAATCATATAAATAAGCTCTAATATAACGTATAGTGTTTTTTAAAAAAAACAAGTATCTGTAAATTATATTTTTATCGTTACTTAAAATTTTATTTGTACTTTCAAAACTACATGCCAATAAAATTCTTATTAATGGCCAGATATGCAAGTCCTCAATATTCCATTTTTCCACCGGATATTTTTTTTCTAAATCATTAATAAGTTTAACTCCTTCTTGTATATCCATATTGACCTCTTATTATTTTATATTTTTCCACGGCATTTTGTATACCTTTGCACTTAAAATCCAAACCATTACAAATTGTACAAAAAATGTTATTGTTGTGGCTTGAGCTGCACCAATTGCCCCATTTGCTTTTATAAAAAAATAGTTTAAAACTATATTAATGCCTGCAGAAAAAAAAGTAATCCAAGCCAAAATATAAGTCTTTTTAACGTAAAAAATATAATTGACTACCATAAGATACATCCCATTAAAAGCGTATCCGAGCGCAATCCACAACACATATTTATAAGCAAGATAGAAATCTTTACTAACAAAAAATTTCAAAAAATATGGAGCAATAAAACTTAAAGCCAGTGCCACTAAAATTATGCCAACATCATATAAATACGTAAATTTAACTATCTTTTCTTTAGTAGAATAATTATTTTCTTTTAATTTTTCAAATAAAAAAGGAGACCACGCCATATTAAATGAATGAGCTAATAAACCTATAATCATCCCTACCTGGTAACCCACTGAATATAAACCCGTTGCAGCAACATTTACCATTGAACTAATGAAAATCCTATCTATACCATTTATTATCCACCCCCCTAAGGCATGAGGAATAAGCGGTACACCAAAAAACAAAGCATCCTTAATGTATTTTTTATTAAAAGAAATAGTTATATATTTTCTTTTAATAATTATAAAAATACTTAATAGTCCAAAGACAATCGAAGTAATGATTGCTCCCAACAATCTTCCTTGCCATCCCCGCCCAAGCAACACCACAAAAATCAATGAAAGACTAACATTTAAAATAGTTCCTGATATTTGAAATAATCCATAAGGTAAGGGTTTTTGCTCTACTTGCCAAAGTCCTATAATAATTGCAGAAGTAGACTGAAATAGAGCTACTATAACTATAAATAGTATCCAATCTTCTGGAAATTTTGTAAAAAAAGAAAAGTACGATTTTAAGATATAAACTATTGTAAGCACTAATAAAAAATTGGAAAGTAAAATGAAAAATACATTACCAATATACTCTCTAAGCTCATCTCTATTTAATTTAAAAAAGTTTACATAGACAGCTCCAAGCATACTTAAGCCTACAAACACTCCCATCACTGCCACTAAAACACTAAAAGTAGCTACAATACCATAATCAGTTGGAGTTAAATAGCGAGTCATAATGGGTAAAAGAAAAAATGGTATAGCTTTATTTATTACATTAGAACCCGCATAAATAAAAGTATTTTTAAAAAGTTTATGACTAAAAATATATGAAAAATTAAATAAGTTCAATACAAATTTTACCTTTCTATTTAACCCAATGCCAATTCTATACATAAGTAATTTTAAAATGATGTTATATAGACATTCTTCTCATTATCACTTCTTATTAATTTATTAATTCCCAAGTTAATGGTGATCCTTTTTTAATATCTGTTTTTACTTTCTTACCTAAAATAACATCATAATACTTCGGGGGTAAGCCATATCCGGGTCTTATGGAACGAACATTCTCTTCGGTAAAGGTTTCTCCTGCTTTTATATCTTTTACTACAAATAAAGAACGAGAAAATTTTCTGCTCTTTTTCATCTTTTCAGTTAAATCATAGGAAACTTCACCCAAAGCCTTTTCTACTTCTCTTACTGATTTTACCATTGCTTTGAATTCTTCTAGTTCTAACGAAAACGCCGCATCTGGCCCGCCTAATTTTCTATCTAAGGTTAAGTGTTTTTCTATTATACAAGCTCCAAGGGCGATAGAGGCAATAGGAACAGATATGCGTAAAGAATGATCAGTCCAACCTACCACAGTTTTAAAAATTTCAGCTTAATTAGGAATAAGCCGCAAATTTATATCTTCTAAAGGTGCGGGATAGGCACCGGTATATTTAAATAAAATTATCAATTATTTCCTATTTTTTTAAAATTCATTTGATTATCCTCACAGATTTGAAGGCTTCAGCATAATTTAAACCTACTTTCATTCCCCAAAGTTTTGCAATAAGCTTAACTCCTTCCAAAGATCTTGGATGAGAACTTTCCCTCAATTCAGTTTGATATTTCTTTAGAGCCTTGAGTTTAATATCTATAGTTTCAGATATTTCAAAAAATATATCAGGTGAAAAGCTAAGAGGATAAGACCATTCTGTAGAAGAGGGTATTTCAAAAGAATATACCTCCTTCACAGTCTCCTCTCTCACAGGCCTTGTTGCGGTTATTACAGCTTTATATGTAATTTGATGATCAATGTTTAGATCTTTTTCATAATGAGTAAAAACAACATTAGGCTTCAATTCGTGTTTTGCTTTTTCGATAGTTTTCACAATATTTAAAAAGGGAACTGTATCAAATCTATTATCAGGAAAATCAAAAAAGAAAACTTCTCTTACACCCAATATTTTATTGGCATTATTGGCTTGTTGTCTTAATCGACTAATTTCCCCTTTCCTTTTTCTTCTATCTCTTACATTATCCCTTGAAGTAACTCCTTCCCCTAAAATTATTATATAAGTTTCAAAACCTTGCTTAACTAGTTTTGTGATAGTCCCACCGCAACCTAAAACCTCATCGTCGGGATGGGCAGCAATAACCAAGATTTTTTTCATACTGGAAACATCCTCCTAAGTTCCTTTTTTGTAATATTCCCTTGCATAATCATATCTAACGCCCTTTCTGCCCCTACATTGAAAAGTAAATCGACTATTGATAAATGGCTGATAAACTCTCCATAAAGCTGGGGATATACAGGATGATTGTAATTCTGAAAATATATTTTTATATCTTTTTCAGCAAAATCTTCTTCTTTTGCATAATCCTTACCAAGGGCTCCAAAAATATATAAATCTGCAGATAATTTTTTACACATATCTAATACCAATTCGCTTTTTTTGCCTTTAAATTCTATTTCGGACATTTTATAATACTTTATTTTTATATTTAAAATATCCAAAAACCATTTCAACATATATTCATTTAGATCTGATAAATGAGTCCATTTACGTTTAAAACAATCCCTAAAAAAATCAATATATTGATTAAAATAAGATGTCGATTTATAATTCATCTCAATTGATTTTTGATGTTTTTTTCGCCAATTTATTGTATTGTTAATTTCGATCTCTCCAACTTTTTTATTGAAATGGTCCTTGGATTTAACAGGAACGGTCAACCAGAATGCTCCATTAGGACCTTTTAATTTGTTGCGGTTATTCCAATCTTTAGTTTGATATTGAACGCTATCAAAATAACAAAAGGAATCGGCAATAGCAATTTTATGAAATAGCCCTAGCCACGGTAAATATACAGGTTGGTGTGCAGTAAGAATCATTTAATATCCTTTCTATAGTAATTACAAAATAATATAAGATATATTCGGTTCATAATAAAACTGTTTCAATTTATATTTATTTAAATCTAACTCTTCTATTAAAGCAGTTGTCTCTCCAGGCCAATCGGGATTATTAACTTCATCAAAGACTATAATGGCTCCGGACAACATTCTAGGTAAAAATATTTTTAGAGCTTCTTTAGTGGGCTTGTAAATATCAAAATCCAGATATAACAATGATATTAAGAGATGTTTATTTTTCTTAAGAAACTCTGGTCCGGTTTTTAGAAAATCTCCCTTAATTAATTTAACTTTCTTTGTATGTGAAAGAAATCTGTTGGAATCATACAATTTTATTACTTTTTTTAAACTGTTATATGAATCTGCGACTATGCCACCCTTTCTTGCATTAATATTTTCTTTATAAGCTTTATCTTTATTATCGATATAGGGAAAACCAGAAAAAGTATCAAACCCAATAATCTCACGGTGATAGTTTACTGGTTCTTATATTGATGATAATTGAGCCCAAGCCATTAATCCCCCTCCTCTAAAAATCCCACATTCTATAATAGAACCTTTTATGTTTAAAACCATTTTAAATAGTTCATTGCGAACTAAAAAACGAGCAAGAATTTGTCTGGGTACATATTTAGTAAAATCTTCAACAATTTCTACTCCTGATTTCTTCTTCTGAGCAATTATTTCAATTAAATATTGATTTAGTCTATCGAGATAATCTTTTTCTTCTTTTCTCTTCATTTTATTATATTTCCTTTCTTGCTATTATTATAAATTCGTCTAATTCAATAAATCTACGAGGTTTATCATAAACCTCATTCAGCGAATGCCTTATAATGTTTTCTATTCTAAACTTTGAATATAAATCAAATATTTCCTTAATGTCCACAAAATGCACTTTTCCAGCTTGATAAAAGCTCCCTTGTCTAAAATTATTATAAGTATTTGGTTCTATTTCTTCTCCGAATTCTCTATCAGGATGATATGGACTATAAATAAAGCTTATAAAAATTCCCTTCTTTTTTAGTTTTTTATGAATCTCTTCTATTGCATTTTTAATATCATTGAATTTATTGGCATATAAACTTTCCCTGTCAATAACTATATTAAAAAAATTATTTTTATAGGGTAACTTTAAAAAATCTCCTTGAATAAAGTCCCCCTTTAGATTCCATTTTTTAAACCTTTCTTTACAAATTTTTATGGCTATTTTTGAACCATCTAATCCGTAAACATCAAAGCCATTTTCAGATAAAAATTTAGAATTATTACCAGCACCGCAACCCAAATCCAATACCCTTATTTTGCTTCTTTCTTCTTTAGAAATACTGAAAAAATTCCTCGCAACTATGCTCACTAATATATCATAAGGATACAAATTTGCCTGTTTTCCTTTCGAGTAAATATTCTTTTCCCAAGTTTCATCGAAACTTTTTTTAGCTTCATTTTTAATCATTGTTTTTTTTTAAATCCTCCTTTAAAATAAATTTTATTCTTACTATATTTGAACTATTTAAAGAAGGGTAAATTGGCAACGATAAAGTTGTTTTTGAAATATTTTCACTTACTGGAAAATGAGCTGGATTTTCATTTAAATAACGATGTAAAAGTTCATAAGTTTCTATTGGAATAATTGTTTTAATTCCTTCTTTTTCCAGAGAATCTTTTATAATTCTAATTTTATTACTTCGAATTAAAAAACGGTAAAAATTTGGCTCCTTATTTTCAATATCATAGGGTGGCCATACTTTATTTTTGGGTAATATTTTATAATATTCATTAGCTATTTTTTTTCTTTTTTCTAAAAAAAAGGGTAACTTCTTTAATTGAACTTTCCCTATTGCTGCCTGAAGATCAGACATTTGAAAATTGAATCGCGGTTTATATTTTTTTCGACAATCAAACTCTCTATAATCCCTTGCTTTCTCGACAAACTCCTGATTCTTGGAAACCAACATTCCGCCATAACCTGTTGTAATAACTTTTGAAGCATAAAAAGAAAATATTGCTATATTCCCAAAAACACCTACATGCTGATTTCCTATTTTAGAACCCAACGCTACTGCACAATCTTCAATTATAGGAATACTCAATTTTTTAATAAGAGTTATATCAGCTGGTACCCCAAAAGTATGAGGAACAATTATAGATTTTGTTTTATTACTTACCTTTCCGATTATATCTTGATAAGAAATGTTGAAATCCCTTTTTTCAACATCCGTGAGAATAGGTTTTGCTCCTACCATATAAATTGCATTTAGCACTGCAGAGCAAACATAGGTTGGAACAATGACTTCATCACCATTTTTTACGCCCAATACTTTTAAAGCTAAATACAAAGCGGATGTTCCATTAGATAACGCAACTGCATAGAAAGGTGGTAACCCTATATATTTACAAAATTCCTCCTCAAATTCTGCTACTTTTTTTCCTTCAGCTACCCAACCATCCTTCATTACTTCTTCTATTGCACTTATTTCTTCTTTCCCGAGTGTAGGTTTATTATGTAATATTATTTCTTTCATCGGCTTTCTTATAGTACCCTTTTTTTATTTTTGCAGGATTACCAATTATCAATGAGTAAGCTGGTATATATCCTGCGTTTATTAAGATGGTCCCAGCACCAATCACTGAATGATGCCCAACATGGGTATCGCCACTTATAAATGAATGAGAACCTATAAACACATTATGTTCCATAATAATAGGCTCTCTTTTTATTTCTACGTCTAAGCCAATACATAATCTGTGAGAGTCAGCAACATTTATAGAAACAAAAGATGCAATATCACAGTTATCTCCTATAATAACTTCACCGTCTTTCGCATTGATCTCTGAAAAAAGTCCTATGTAAACATTTTTCCCAATTTTAGGTTCACCATTTATAAAGACCAAAGGATGAAAAGGGTTTTCACGTAAGTCAAGAATTTCAATCAATAAAGAAAGAAATTCCTTTTTTAACTCTGCCTCATCTTTAAGATTTTTAATTATCTGTAAAATTTCTTCCTTTTTCATTTTTCCCCCACGAAATCAAACGTGTATGTTGCTTGCCAAAGCTTAGAATTTATGGAAATTTCATAGCATTTAGAGAAACCTACTCGAACAAATATGTTATCTGAATCTGCATGTTCATTCCACAACCTTTTACAAAAATTCCTAATATTATTCATTTCTGCTACTTTTTAACAAACTTTCTCAAATGTAATCAATTCATTTTTTTTAATGTTTATTTTAGCTTCCTTTTTTAAGATATAGTTTATAAACTTTGGGGGAAGTCCGGTACCAGGCCTTTTAACGCAGAGTGCTTCTGGTGTAATGATTTCTCCTTTTTTTATATCTCTGGCTGCTACAATACTACGCCTTGCAATCTTTCTCATTTCTATTTCTTTCGGTGTTGGCTTGATGACATAATTACCCAAAGATTTTTCAGTGTATCTTATGGCTTGCACTAATTGAGATAATTCTTTTGGATCAGAAGAAAACCAATGGTCGGGTCCGGGTAGGTTTTTATCCAATGTAAAATGTTTTTCTATTACTTTTGCCCCTAATGCTATAGCTGCTGTAGCAGCTATATTTCCGATTGTATGGTCTGAAAAACCCACTGCTACATCAAAAGCCTGTCTTATAGTAAGCATTCTTCTTAAATTGACCTCCTCAGCTTCAGTTGGATAAGAAGAAATACAATGAAGTACAACTAAATCGTTATTACCTTTTTCTCTAATTATCTCAATTGCATCCTCTATCTCAGATATAAACGCCATTCCCGCAGATATAATCATCGGTTTATTTTTAGAAGCATAGTATTTTAATAACTCCAAATTAGTTAAATCATCCGAACCCACTTTAATGATTAATAAGTCGACTATTTTAAGTAAAAAATCAAGATCTGAAGGATTCTGAGGCGTAGAAAAACAAATTATATTCATATTTTTGCAATAATTAAAAATCTCTTTCCATTCCCCCTCTGAGAACTCATATCTTTTAAACATTTTTAACATGGATTCTGTAACTAATTTTCCTTGTGATTTATATGTGTATGTTTCATCTGGATTTGAAACAAACTCTTCTGCTATAAAAGTCTGAAATTTTACAGCATCTACGCCACACTCTTTTGCCACATCTATCATTTTTTTTGCTGAATTTACGTCTCCATTATGGTTTATTCCAACCTCAGCTACTATGAAACAAGGCTCATCATTGCCCATATAACGATTATTGGTTATTTTAATCCGATGCATATAATCCCCCTAATATTTTGGTTAACATATATTTTACTATTCTTTTTGCACCTTTTCCATCAACGAATTTTCTTCCTATTTTAGATTTATTTTTTCTAACTTTTATATCTTCTAAATACTTTAATAGATTTTTTATTTTTTTTATAAAATTATTTTCTTTATTCCATCCAGCATATTCTAAGAATCTCATTCTTTCCCATTCTTTTATGTTTCCCATTTGATTTTCAGCTATATAAACTCCTATTGCAGGAACTCCAATCCTGGCGAGCTCATATAATGTCTGTCCCCCTGCAGAAATAGCTATATCCGATTCTAACATAATTTCTTTTATTTTTCCTGCGTTTGAATAGTAAATTAAATTTGTATTTTCATCAACTTCTTTGTTGATCTCTTCAATATTATGAAAGGCTTTCCCAATAATAATATTCTTTTTAAGAGCCGGATATTCTTTATTTAATAAATTCATAATTTTGGGAGTCATATTTTTAGCATCATCCCCGCCAAAAGTAACCATTATGCTTTCTATTTTTTCTTTTATTTTCTTTTCTGGCACTTCCCAAAACTCCTTTCTTAAAGGAGTATATTTTGTTCCTAAAAGATATATTATCCCCTCTTTTTTAGGATAATTTAATTTTTCTGCATGGATATTACCATTTAAAACAATCCCTCTTGGATAATCCAATCTTTTATTATCATCAATGTATATAGCTAATTTAACCAATTCGGATAATTTTTTATAAAAAGAAATATCTGCTAAATAGGAATCAATAATAACGATATCAGCATTCTCTATTATCTTAAATATTTTATTTCTTTCTTTAAACCAATTAAATTTTTCATAATTTACATTAATAAGTATGCCTTCAATACTATTATCTGCATTTACGATAAATTTTGGCTTTATTCCTTTTTCTTCAAAAGCCTGATAAAGAGAAAGGCATCTGGTTATATGACCAAAACCTATATCTTTTCCACCTTCGGTAATGATAAAAATTTTCATATCTTTAAGTTAATCTCCTAAATCCAGCATGGCAAATAGGACCTTTTAAATATTTTTCAGGATTTCCTTCTTTTATTGCTTTGGATATAAAATTAAATGCTTCATCTACCGCTTCTAAATATTTTTCAACATGTTCGTCCTTATGCGCAAAAGAGGCATAGAATTCTGTCGTTGCTAAAAATCCACTTTCAAGCATTAATTGAGTAAACAAAGTTTTTAGAACCAAAGGATTGTCATATTCAAATGAAAAATGTCCTAAGGGATTAATACCAGAAACTGTTATATTCAAACTATGTTTCCCCGATAATCTTTTCCAACCTTCTTGTACCTCTTTGCCTATATTTATGAGATGTTCTGGAATATTTTTTCTTTTTAGTTTTTTTATCGTAGCTAATGCTGCAACTGGGCCTATCCTTTCTGTCCAATATGTACTACTAATAAAACTATCTTGAGCAACTTCCATAACTTCTGGTTTCCCTATTATTGCTGCCATAGGATAACCATTACTTATTGCTTTTCCAAATACTGCAATATCTGGGACTACTTCAAAAATTAAATGCGCTCCACCTATATTTAATCTCCATCCAGAGGTTACTTCATCAAAGATTAAAACTATTCCTAATTTCTTAGTTATCTCCCTGATGGTCTCTAAAAATCCTTCTTTAGGATAATAATTTCGGATAGGTTCCATAACAACTACGCCAACATTATCTTTATATTTATCTATTAATTCCAAAAAACCATCTCTATCATTATAGTTAAAAGGAAAAACTGTCCCTTTCAGACCTCTTGGAACTCCTTTAGGTTCTAATCCTGGTAAAAGGTGCCCATCTAAAGCTTCATCATCTGCAAGATTTGCAGATAGATACCAATCGTGCCATCCATGGTAACCACAAAATAAAACTAAATCTTTACCTGTTTTTGCCCTTGCAATTCTTACTGCTATAGACATTGCTTCTCCACCAGTTCGGGCATATCTAACCATTTCAGCCCAAGGATGAAGTTCGCACAATAATTCAGCTAATTCTACTTCTTCAGAACAATTTAGAGTGCTCATATTTCCTTTATTTAATGCTTCCGTTACTGCAAGATTTACATCTTCATCAGCGTAACCTAATATACAAGCGCCTATACCCATGTAACTCATATCTATATATTCATTTCCGTCTAAGTCCCATACTTTACAGCCTTCAGCTTTATCGTAATAAGCAGGCCAAAAATCAGGAAGAAACATTTCTGGTCTTTTAGATAATAATTGTGTTCCACCAGGGATAATTTTTTTTGCCTTTTTGTATAAATCTTGTGACAAGCTCATTTATTTATTCCTCCTTATAGTCTAAGTTCTTGATTTTATCTTCTTTCAGAGATTTCAAATATCCTTCATTTCTTATTATGTTTTTATTTATCTTTTCGACTTCTGGATTCTCTCTTAAATAATTTAAAATTGTTTCCGTTCCAAATAGCGAATCTTTAGGATATAGATTTTCATAAATTATCTTTATAAATTCAAAATCTTCAGGTTCATCTAGGGTCCATCTTTTATTACTTAAATTAAATTTACTTTTTAAATTTGTTATTTTAAATATATTAGAATTCTTCCTTATGTATGGAGTAACATGTTCTCTCTCTGAAAAAAGTTTAGCATTTTTCCAAACTATTTTTAATGTTTTAAAAGAAAATACCTCGGTATCTAATCCATCTGGAAAGCTCTCTGGCATAGTATTAGATGCATAATCAGCTTTTTTTTGAAAATATAATTCAATTACTTTATCTATAACCAGTGGGTCAACTAAAGGACAATCTGAAGTTATTCTTATTATATGTTCTGCTTTAAATAACCTTGCTACTTGATAATACCTATCAAGTACGTCATCTTCTGAACCACAAAATACACTAATCCCCAAATTTGCACAAAGCTTCACAATTTCTAAATCCTCTTTTCTCACTGTAGTTGCTACTATTACGTCATCTAATTTTTTTGCTTCTCTTACTCTATCTATCACATGTTCTAAAATTGTTTTTCCTTCAATTTTTTTTAAAATTTTTCCTGGCAATCTCGTTGAACTAATTCTTGCTTGAATGACCGCAATAATACTCATACAGTTCCCTCCTAATCGAAGTGCTAAGTCTTTAATTATTTACCCTTTCAAATGTTATTGATACTTGTTTTAAATAAAAATTTAACAAAATTTATTTGGTATCTGCAAATAATTCGTAAATTTAAAATTCACCATCTTCTAGGATCTATTATATTTACATCTTTTATAAAAAACTCTTCAAAATTTATAAGTGTTTTTATTTTATTAAAGCTTTCTGATTTAGTTAATATTTTAACATTCTTTTGAAGCTGATCAATTTTTTCTACACCAATAACGATTTTATCTATTTCATTAATAGAATCTATAAAAAGTAAGGCAATTTCTTCTTTTGTAAGATTATATTTTAAAGAAATAGCATTTAATTTCTCAATGTAATTATTAACTTTTTTTAAACTTAATGGTACAGTATTGTAAGTAAGAAAAATTAATCCTTGCAAAAAGACAGATCTTGCGTAAATTTCAATATATTTTTTCTTTAATTTAATTAAAGAACCATTCTCAAGTAATCTTTGGTCAAAAATATTAATTGGTAATTGAATTATGTCAAATTCAAAATTTTTCAATAAATAATCTATCTGAAATTCATCATATACAGAAACTCCTACTTTCTTGATATATCCTTCTTTTTTAAGTTTTGTAAAAGAATGGGCAATTTCGTCACAGTTATTTTTTATATCATTAAAATCATGTATCATATAACAATATATCGATTCTTGCCTCAACCTATGCAAAGATTCAAAAAAGTGATTATTTATATTTTTTTCATCTAATTTCTCTTCTTTTAAAGAAGGTATTTTAGTTATTATATTAATTTTATTTTTATAATCGTTAAAAATATTTAAGAATTCCCCAATAATAATTTCGCTACTTCCGTAACTATGTGCTGTATCGAAATAAAGAATTCCGCTTTCTATAGCATATTTCATAATTTTAAATGCTTCTTTTTCCGGTGGCCTTCCTTCTTTATTTGCAATCCCATAATCTAAGCTCAACTGAGCAGTTCCTAAAACTAATTTACTCTCTTTCATTAAATCACCTAAAATTTTTTTGGAATAGAAATATTTAATATTATTTCTTATAATAATTTATTACTTTCTTCACTACCGCAATTACATCATCAATATCCTTATCAGACATTTTTGGAAATATAGGTAGAGTAATCGCTCTCGAATAATAGTTTTCCGCTTTTGGAAAGTCACCCTTATGATAATTGTAAGTTTTTTGATAATAAGGTTGTAGATGAACAGGTATGTAGTGAACATTTACCCCAATATTTTCTGCTCTTAGGGCTTCAAATATTTCTTTACGCCCTACTTTTAATTTTTCTAAATTAAGTTGAATCATATAAATATGCCAGGTCGAAGTAGAATCTAAAGGATTAAGTTCTGGAATTATTATTTCCGTCAAATCTTTAAATTCATCATTATATCTTTTCGCAATTTCTACCCTACGCTGAATATTCTTATCAATCTTCTTTAATTGAGCTATTCCCAAGGCACATTGAAAATCTGTTAACCTGTAATTATATCCTAATTCTTGCATCTCATAATACCAGGGACCCTCATAATTTAATAGCTTATCTTTTTCTTTGGTAATTCCGTGAGTTCTAAATAGTTTTAGTCTTTCATAAAATTCTTTGTTATTAGTAGTTATCATCCCACCTTCTCCGGTAGTAATATGTTTTACCGGATGAAAGCTAAAAATAGTCATATCGCTAATGCTTCCTATTTTTTTATCTTGATAGGTCCCTCCTAAAGCATGAGAAGCATCTTCAATAACTACTAAATTATTTTTTCTTGCGCTTTGTAGTATCTCTTCTAAATCAACAGGTAGGCCGGTAAAATCTACGGGAATTATGGCACGGGTATCAGAGGTAATTTTTTTCTTAATTTCCTCAGGATCTATATTAAGAGTATCTTCCCTGATATCAGCAAATACTGGAGTTCCTCCCTGATAAATCACGCAATTGGCTGAGGCAACGAAAGTTATAGGGGTAGTTATTACCTTATCACCCTTGGATATTCCAGCAGCAAAACAAGCGGTATGGAGGGCTGCAGTACCAGAATTTACAGCTATTGCATAGCGAGCTCCAATATATGTAGCAAAATTTTTTTCAAATTCCTCTACTTTAGGTCCTTGAGTTATCCAGTCAGATTGTAAAACCTCAGAGACAGCTTTGATATCGTCTTGATCTATCCATTGGTGTCCATAAGGTAACATCTTGTCTCTAATTGGTTTTCCTCCATTAATGGCTAATTCTTTGACCATTATAACTCCTCCAACATTATTTTCATTTCTTCTTTAGTAAGCCATTGATTATTACCATCGCTCGAATATTTAAATCCATGAGGTAATAATTTGCCCTCCTTAAAATAATCTTTATTCCAAAAAGCGTATTCAGGTTCTATTATAAAATAATTCTCAAATTCTTTCGCATTTCGAGCCTCTTCTTCAGTTAAGAGAATTTCATTAAGCTTTTCGCCTGGACGTATTCCTGTAACCTTCTTTTCACTTTTCGGGGCAATTACTTCTGCTAAGTCGACTACCTTCATACTAGGAATTTTGGGGATAAATATTTCGCCACCCTTCATCTTATCGACACAATCAATGATAAAACGAACAGCTTGTTCCAGAGTAATCCAAAAGCGGGTCATATTTTCATCAGTTATAGTAATTATACCATCATTTTTCTGTCGTTGAAATATTGGAATTACACTTCCCCTACTTCCAACTACATTACCATAGCGCACACAGCTAAATTTAGTCTTCCGCCCTCCAGTATAAGTATTGCCTTGAACGAAAAGTTTTTCAGCAACTAATTTGGTCGCTCCGTATAGATTAACTGGATGAACTGCTTTATCAGTGCTAAGTGCCATCACTTTCTCTACATTATTATCAATTGCTGCATCAATTACATTTGCTGCTCCATCAATATTTGTTCTAACTGCCTCGATAGGATTATATTCGCAGGTTGGAACTTGTTTTAGGGCGGCAGCATGAACGACTATATCTACACCATTCATCGCACGATATAATCTATCTCTATCTCGCACATCACCGATAAAAAAACGTAACTTCTCGTTATTGGGAAATTCCTGAAACTGCTCTTGCATCTTTTGTTGTTTCAACTCATCCCGAGAAAAGATACGAATAGCTTTTGGATTATGTTCTTGCAAGGCAATTTGAGTGAATTTTTTACCAAAAGAGCCTGTACCACCAGTAACTAAAATTACCTTATTTGAAAATGGCATATTATTTCCTCCGTTTAAATATTCATAGATATTGTTTGCAACACCTATAACTATTCTTTATATTTCTAAAACCTCCCCACTCCCTCATAGATAAATTCTAAAGCTTTTGCTTGGGGTGGTTCGTATAAGTTTCTAAGGTCAATTAGCATGGGAGTTTTGAGAAGTTTTTTTATTTTAAGTAAGTCTAAATTACGGAATTGATTCCATTCGGTAGCTATTACCAGGGCATCGCAATGCTCGGCGGTTTCATATTCATCCTGGCAATAAGTTAAAGTGGGAAGAACTTTTCGGGTGTTTTCCATTGCCAGGGGGTCGAAACATCTTATTTGTGCCCCTTCTTTTAGTAATAGCTGGATAATATCAATGGAAGGAGACTTTCGAATATCATCGGTATTTTGCTTAAAAGCCAGACCTAAGACACCTATGGTTTTATCTTTAAGACTCCCGAGCAAGTGTTTTATCTTTTCTACCATCAATTCTCTCTGCCTTTTATTCGCGGATATAACTGCTTGTAAAGTTTTAAATTCGTATCCGAAACTTTCAGCAATACTGCATAGTGCTTCAGTATCTTTGGGGAAACAGGAACCACCGAAGCCGGGACCGGGATGTAAAAATTTAGGACTGATTCGGCCATCTAATCCCATTGCTTTGGCAACCTGATGGACATCTGCACCTACTTTATCACACAAGTTGGCAATCTCATTAATGAAGGTAATCTTGGTAGCTAAAAAGGCATTACAGGCATATTTGATTAACTCAGCTGTTTCAGGAGTGGTAAAGACAAAGGGTGTATCAATTAAGTAGAGGGGGCGGTAGATTTCCTGCATTATCTTTAGGGCTTTATCATTGTTGGTGCCG
>Ga0114922_10002288_pt1 | contig 17977 bp, 15 predicted proteins | sample AartaG_FD_100975 | JGI IMG/M metagenome (GOLD analysis project Ga0114922, IMG submission 100975) | Deep subsurface microbial communities from Aarhus Bay to uncover new lineages of life (NeLLi) - Aarhus_00045 metaG | ecosystem: Environmental > Aquatic > Marine > Oceanic > Sediment | place...
CTATATAGATACTATAGGTTTGATTTTCCTTCGGCATTCCCTGGATAATAATTGCCTTGATACCCAATCGGTCGAGCTTCTGTGCAGCAGTACCACCGGCATTCGATTCCTTAATAGTTTTAGTCAACGGGCTTTTGGCACCAAAGGAAATCCTTCCAAAGGATGGGGCCATAGTTCCAGCCAGAAGACCAGGCGCTACCACAAGCTTATTTTCATGGCTCAAGGGATGGGTTATTGCTGGAACCTCCGTATTCAATATCCTGGCACTCAAACCTCTTCCACCAAGCAACTGATAGTTTTGAGGAGAATTCTCGATGGTGACTTTAAGCTCCGCCATATCGATTCGTATTATTGTATTCATTATGGCCTCTCTTGAATTTGTGTGAGATTATTTAATTGTATATTAATTTTCTTTTTGGACGCAGCCTGCCTTGGCGCGACCTCCTTGGCATATATTGCAACCTCTGTGGTATCTATTGACTCAGACTATATAGCCTAAACATTGCATGCCAGGTCTGGGCCAGGGATTAGCGCAGATTGTTAAGATTTTGAATTTAAAAATATGGACTATTTGTAGATATCTCCCATTGTCTATTGCTTATCACCTATCAACAAAGAAAGTAATTATCTGAGGGCATCTGCGGAAATCTGCGTCCTAATTTAAGATTTTTTGTGAGCGAGACTGCTCAGATACTCATCCCACTCAATAGGCAAAAGATACTTCTTTTTATTGTTACAATCCTTGCATGCAGGTACAAGATTACCTTTAGTGCTTTTTCCACCTCTAATGAGTGGCACAATATGGTCCATGGTTAATTCCCCTGGATCAACACGCCGCCCGCAGTAATAGCAGGTACCTGTAGAGATCTTTCTTTGCCACCATGCAGATTGTCTTAGTTTCCTGGCACGTTGCTTCTCTCTATCTATTTCTCGTTTATCTATTTGAGAGTCAAAAGAGATTGAATTTACTCCTTTCTATAGAGTACTTATCACAAAAAGTGGTTAAGAAATCGATGGATCGAAAATTTTTTATATCATACCTCTATTTTTTTCGCTAAATAATTGTTATTGGTTTTCAGCAACACAAATTGATATATGCTAGCGAAGCTTTGCCTCAAGCCGACCATTTGATGGGGTAAATATCACATTACTTAAGGCGAAGTCCCGATTGTATCGGGACAGGCGGGTCTGGCGGATAAATGTTAAGATCTTGGGTTATAGAGACATCGAGAGAATAAATAGCCGTAGAGCTTACCTTTCACATTCATTTCGTATGAGGCCTATTTGAAAGAGATAATAACGTACAGATATTTTATTATTGACAACAAATTGGCTCTTACATTAAATAGTGCCAACATTGAAAAGTAAATTATTGCCAGGGTCGGATATGAAACTTGACAGCCTCTTGTTAGAAAAGAAAACTCCCATTTTAGAAAGGTGGTTCAATCTCATACTGGAGGGCTATCCTGCTGATACCCGGAATTTTCTGAGAAAAGAAAAGAATCGCTTTGACAATCCGGTGGCATACGAGTTAGGCCAGGGGATAGAGGGTATCTATGAGGCGCTCATCTATGGGATGGATCGTGATAAGGTCTCTTCCTTTCTTGACAGAATTATCAGCATCAGGGCAATTCAGGATTTTTTTCCTTCCGGGGCCATTGCCTTCATCTTCTTGCTGAAGAAAGCAGTCAGAGAGAAACTGGAAAGGGAGGTCCGGGAAAATGGGATCTCTGAGGAGTTGATAGAACTTGAGTCCAGGATAGACGGATTGGCTCTTCTCTCCTTTGACATATATATGGCCCGTCGGGAGAAACTTTACAAAATCAGGGTTAATGAGGCCAAAAACAGAATAAATGGTCTCCTTAGAAGTGCAGGCCTTACGTGTGAGCTTGAGCAACAGTCAGGCCTGAAAGGGGAAAACACTGACAGTCCAAATAAACGAGGTGAAGACAATTGAGTTTTAATTTTACTTTCTTTGTTTCTCTTTTTTCTGTTGTAGCACTTGTTTGTATCCCGCTGGTGGGGGTTGGGGTAGGCTTGGAGATACTTTTTGGGATTGCTATACCCTATTTTGCCCTTGTACTATTCCTTGCAGGAATAGTTTACCATATTATTAAGTGGGCACGCACCCCTGTACCATATCGCATACCCACAACCGCCGGCCAACAGAAGACCCTTCCCTGGATTAAATCGGATTATCTTGATAATCCTCACAACACATGGGGCGTCATAGGCAGAATGGCCTTAGAAGTTCTCTTTTTCAGAAGCCTCTTTAGAAACCTAAAGACTGAATTGAGGAAGGCCCCGGAGTCACCTGAAAAGGGAAGGATTGTCTATTGGTCAAGCAAATGGCTATGGCTTGGGGCAATAGTATTTCATTATTCCTTTCTTACTGTTTTAACCAGACATCTTAAGTTTTTTACAGAGCCAGTGCCTTTCTTTGTGACCATGCTTGAAAGTTTCGACGGCTTTCTTGAAATATACTTGCCGGCCGTCTACATGAGCGGTTTAACCCTTTTGCTGGCCCTAACCTATCTATTAGTTAGAAGAATCGTTGATTCAAAAATACGCTACATCTCACTAGCATCTGATTACTTCCCTCTCTTGCTAATACTGGGCATTGGAATTAGCGGAGTTCTTATGCGTTATTTTCTCAAAGTGGATATAATTGCCGTAAAGGAGTTGACCATGGGGCTGGTTACCTTGCATCCCACGATTCCAGAACAAGACATTGGTCTTATATTTTACATACACCTTTTTCTGGTAAGCGCCCTCCTTGCCTACATTCCATTTAGCAAGCTGGTGCACATGGCTGGGGTATTCTTCAGCATGACAAGGAATATGGCTAATAATAATAGAGCTGTCAGGCATGTCAATCCCTGGGAATATCCTGTCAAGGTTTTTTCATATACGGAACAGGAAGATATGTTTAGAAAACAAATGAAGAAGGCTGGAATACCATTAGAAAGGGATATAGAGGAGTAAAATATGGAAGGAGTTCCAAAACCGGAAGAATTAATAAAGATAGATTATCAACCCCCATCACAGTCATGGATGGATTCCAAGCCTGAATTCAGAGAAGGCACTTATTGTAACGCATCAGCTCCGAAATGGCTTGAAGCAGTTGATTATCCATATGCACGGGAATGGTCGGTAACCGGCGACGATTGGAATCTTCCCGAAAACTGGAAAGAAATAATCTTAAATGGAATGAAGGACAGGCTTGACAGGTTTCGTTCTTTCCAGCTCTTTATGGACATCTGTGTAAGATGCGGCGCTTGCGCTGATAAGTGTCATTTCTTTATCGGGACCGGCGACCCAAAAAACATGCCTGTTCTAAGGGCCGAACTTTTAAGGTCTATATATAGAAGATATTTTACACTATCAGGAAAGCTTTTTGGAAAACTTGCAGGCGCAAGGGAACTTACAGAAGATGTATTAAAGGAATGGTTCTACTATCTCTACCAGTGCACAGAATGTCGTAGATGCTCGCTTTTCTGTCCTTATGGAATCGACATGGCGGAACTTACTATACTGGGCAGAGAACTTCTGAGTATGGTAGGCATCAATACCGAGTGGGAGATGGCCTCTGTGGGCAGCTGCTATACCAGGGGAAATCACATCGGGGCCCCGCCTCATGCCTTTAAGGATATAGTTGAATTTCTCTGTGATGAGTGCGAGGAGGTAACAGGCATCAGACCCAATCCGACCTATAACAGAAAAGGGGCTGAATACCTCTTTGTTGCACCTTCAGGAGATTACTTTGCCGACCCCGGCACCTACACCTTTATGGGTTACCTCTTACTTTTCGAATACCTGGGCATTGATTATACCCTTAGCGGCTATGCCGCAGAGGGTGGAAATTTTGGGTACTTTATCTCTCACGAGATGGGAAAAAGACTCAACTACAAGATCTATTCCGAGGCCAAGAGGCTTGGAGTAAAATGGATCCTTGGAGGAGAATGCGGGCATATGTGGAGAGTCTTGCATCAGTATATGGACACCTGGAACGGACCTGCTGACTTTCTTGAGGAACCGGTATCCGCCATAACCGGGACAAAATTTGAGAATGCGAAATCCACAAAGATGGTACACATTTGTGAATTTACAGCAGACCTTATCAAAAACGGTAAATTAAAACTGGATAAAAGCAGAAACGATCATATCGTGCTGACCTTTCACGACTCCTGTAATCCTGCCAGGGGAATGGGGATTCTTGAGGAACCCCGGTATATCATTAGAAATGTCTGTAATAACTTCTATGAGATGCCGGAGAACACTATACGGGAAAAGACTTTTTGTTGCGGGAGTGGAAGCAGCCTCAATGCGGATGAATATCTTGAAATGAGATTTAGAGGGGGTCTTCCAAGGGCTAATGCAGTGCGATACGTACATGAAAAACATGGGGTCAACCACATGGGATGTATTTGTGCCATTGACAGGGCCGTTTTTCCACCTCTTTTTGAATACTGGGTTCCTGGGATGGATGTCATCGGCATTCATGAGATGGTAGCAAATGCCCTGATTTTTCCAGGAGAAATGGAACGAAAAACCGATCTGCGCGAAAGGCCCTTCAAAGGCATGGAACCGGAAGAAAAAGAGGAGGAATAAGGGAGAGCATAATGGCCGATGATACTAAAAAGGTGATAAACTCACTAAAGGAAACCGGCTTCTTTAAACAAAAACGGCTTTATGACAGAGGAAAAGTAATAATAGGGATTATTATATTTCTTGCGCTTCTGTCATTCCCTTTATTCTATAATATGGGCAAGGCAGCCAAAGCGCCGGAGCCTGAAATAAATACCCCGGCCATACAAAGATTACCGGAAACAGAAAGAGTTTGTGTAGAACCAAAGTCATACATGAAAGACAACCACATGAAACTATTGAATGAATGGAGAGATCAGGTTGTCCGGGAAGGTAAAAGAGATTATGTAGGTTTCAACAATAAAAAATATACGATTAGCCTTCAGAATACCTGCATGGAATGCCATTCAAACTACGATAACTTTTGTAATAAATGCCACACCTATTCGGGAATAACGCCTTACTGCTGGACCTGCCATCTCAATAAACCGGAGGAGTGGGCAGCGGGAAAACAATAAGGAAAAAAGTGATGGATATCAATAGAAGAGAATTCTTAAAGATAGCCGGAGCATCTACTGCAATAGGATTACTTGGGGGTTGGAAGGCCGTTGAATTGCTTGCCCCTGGTGACGTAGAGGCAAAGTATTTACAAAACCCCAAAGTCCTGACAGCGAAAAGATGGGCAATGGTGGTGGATATGAAAAAAATGAATCAAGAAACTGCAAAGAATTGCATAGAGGCCTGCCACCGAATACACAACGTTCCGGATATTGGAGATTCTAAGCGGGAGATTAAATGGATATGGCTTGAGCCGTTCGAAAACGCTTTTCCCGGCCAACATCAGGAACATCTTGCAGAACAGTTAACCGGACAATCCTTTATCGTAATGTGTAATCACTGTGACAATCCACCCTGTGTGAGGGTGTGCCCCACAAAGGCCACCTGGAAGAGAGAAGATGGAATTATAATGATGGATCAACATCGCTGTATTGGGTGCAGATTCTGTATGGCTGCATGCCCTTTTGGATCAAGAAGCTTTAATTGGATGGATCCAAGGCCTTTTATAAAGAAAAGGTCGCCGGATTATCCAACACGGGAAAAAGGAGTTGTGGAAAAGTGCAATTTCTGTGCTGAAAGACTTGCAAAAGGACAAATGCCGGCCTGTGTTGAGGCCTCAAATGGGGCATTGATTTTCGGAGACATGGGAGACCCTGGATCTGAACCAAGAAAAATTCTTCACACACATTATACACTTACACGAAAAACGCATCTAGGCACAAACCCTCAAGTCTATTACTTAGTATGAGGTGATAAATGTTTGAAAAGGCATTAGTTGGAGATCGAAAATACTGGGGATTGATAATAGCTCTGCTTGCAATTGTCGGGATTGGTTTCATCATCTACCTCTGGCAGCTCAAAGTGGGCTTGAAAATAACCGGAATGAGCAGGGATGTTTCCTGGGGCTTCTATATAGCCCAGTTCACATATCTCGTGGGCATAGCGGCCTCTGCGGTCATGGTAGTTCTGCCTTACTATCTGCATGACTATAAAGCCTTTGGCAGGATTACCGTTTTAGGAGAGTTTCTGGCCGTTGCCGCAGTTACCATGTGTGGCTTATTTATTATTGTTGACCTTGGAAAACCGATGCGGCTCGCTAATATAGCCCTCCACCCTACGCTCAATTCGGTAATGTTCTGGGACATGATAGTGCTGAATATGTATCTCCTCCTTAATATCACTATCGGTTGGGCGGTGCTTGAAGCAGAGCGCAATGAAGCCCCTCCTCCAAAATGGGTAAAACCCCTTATTTACCTTTCTATACCCTGGGCTCCCTGTATTCATATCGTTACAGCATTCCTCTACTCCGGCATCCCGGGCAGGGGCTTCTGGTTGACCGCCATCATGGCGCCCCGGTTTCTATCGTCGGCATTTGCCTCCGGGCCTGCGCTGCTTATCCTTCTGGCCCTTCTTATAAGAAAGTTCAGCAAGTTTGACCCTGGAAGGGAACAGATTCAAACACTGGCAAAGATAGTTACCTATTGCATTATTATAAATGTGCTATTCTTCCTGTTCGAGGTTTTCACTGTCTTCTATAGTCAAATACCGGAGCACATGCATCACTTTGAGTACCTCTTCTTCGGCATAGAAGGGTATGGAAAACTTGTTCCCTGGATGTGGATTTCTTTTATAGGGATGACTATAGCGGGCATCTCCTTGGCTATACCGAGAATACGGAGGAATGAAACTACTCTGGCAATAGGATGTGCCCTGGTAATTGTTACAACATGGATAGACAAAGGGTTAGGATTGATCACCGGCGGTTTTGTACCCAATCCATTCGACAGAATAACCGAGTATTGGCCTACAGTGCCCGAGACATTAATTGCCCTTGGGGTATGGGCAGTGGGATTTTTAATACTCTCTATCCTTTACAAGATAGCTGTATCTGTAAAGGAAGAGATAATGACCTAAAATAATTTGATAAGGAGGTTTTACCATGGCTCGTGATTATCTGATTAAGATTTCTCTGGACGATGACAAGATCAAAAAGCTGGAAGAGGCCGGTTTGGGTGATCATATTACAGAGGTAGATGGCAAAAAGGTAATTAAGGTTATACTCCCCCAAAAAAATCAAAGAAAGTTTGGCAAGGCATTTGCTAAGACTGTCCTAAATGAGCAAACTGGTGAAGTCGATAATGTTCCAGAAGATGCAGCCAACCTGCTCTTTGATGTGGTTATCGAAAACAAGACAGTTGAAGTGATGCCTCTATTTCTTATGAAGGCCTTTAAACCCCTTGCAGGGAAAGAGCTCAGGCGTGCTATTCATTAATGCATCCTGGTCACTCTTTTTATTAATCCTAGAACGTCTTGGAGCGTTTTTGAATCCCCACACGACGAATAATTTGCTATCGAGCTGATGACATATTTGGTGTTGACAATTCACAAGCAGATTGATATGTAAACAGGCTTTGGTTCACTAGTGAGCCATATATAACGGTAAATAATCACAGAGATGTCAATGTCACAGAAAACAGGAGCGGTACTCGTCCTTGGCGGCGGCATAGGTGGCATACAAACCGCCCTTGACCTCGCCAACTCGGGATACAAGGTCTACCTGGTGGAGAAATCTCCGGCCATCGGTGGCACCATGGCCCAGCTGGATAAGACCTTCCCCACCAATGACTGCTCCATGTGTATCCTCTCCCCCAAGCTGGTGGAGTGCGGCAGGCACTTGAACATCGAGGTCATCGCCAACGCCGAGCTCAAGGAGCTCAGGGGCGAGGCAGGGAGCTTTACGGCAGTCGTTGAGAAGAGACCACGATACGTGGATATCGACAAATGCACCGGCTGTGGGGAGTGTGCCCTTGTCTGTCCTGTCGAGCTCCCTAATACCTTTGATGAGGGACTGGCCCAAAGAAAGGCAATCTTTCGACCCTTTGCCCAGGCCTACCCCTCCGCCTTTTCCATCGATAAGGGGGAAAGGGCGCCCTGTGTGAACAGGTGCCCGGCACATGTCAATGCCCAGGGCTATATCGCCCTCATCTCCCAGGGGAAATACACAGAGGCCCTGGATCTGATAAGGGAAAAGATCCCCCTTCCCGGTGTCATAGGCCGCATCTGCCCCCACCCCTGTGAAACCGCGTGCACACGGGGCAGACTTGATGAGCCGCTGGCCATCTGTACCCTTAAGAGGTTTGCTGCTGACAGGGCCGCAGACGAACTGCCTCAGCCAGAGATAAAAAACCGCAAAGAGAAGGTGGCCATCATCGGCTCAGGGCCCGCTGGTCTCACCGCCGCCTACTACCTGGCCCTGGAAGGCTATCGGGTAACGATCTTCGAGGCCCTCCCCGTAGCCGGAGGCATGCTCTATGTGGGAATCCCGGAGTATCGTCTGCCCAAGTACATCCTGGAGAAGGAGATCCAGACCATAACCAAGCTCGGGGTAGAACTGATAACCAACACCCCTATCGGTAAGGAGCTGCCCCTTGCTAAGCTGACTGACCAGGGATATAAGTCTATATTTATCTCAGTTGGTGCCCACCGGGGCCTTAGGCTCGGTATTCCCGGGGAAGAATCTATAGGGGTTGTTGACGGAGTCACCTTTCTCAGGGAGGTGAACCTGGGAAAAACAACCAGCCTCAAAGGTCACGTTGCCATAATCGGGGGTGGAGATGTGGCTATCGATGCGGCCAGAAGCGCCCTGAGGCTCGGTGCACACAAGGTTTCCATCCTCTATCGCAGGTCCAGAACGGAGATGCCAGCACGGGATGATGAGATAGAGGCGGCCCTGGCTGAGGGGGTTGAGATCCACTACCTGACTACCCCGGTGGATGCCCTCTCCCAGGATGGCAGACTAATCGGGGTGAGGTGCATCCGAATGGAGCTCGGAGCCCCGGATGCCTCAGGCCGTCGTCGACCGGTGCCCGTACCAGGCTCGGAGTTTGATATCAGCGCGGACACCCTGCTGCCGGCCATTGGTCAGGTCCCGGAGATCTCCCTTCTCGATGGATCAGGCATACAGACCACCGAGAGGGGAACAATCGCCGCTGACCCCCTCACTCTGGCCACCAACCAAGCAGGGATCTTTGCCGGTGGAGATGCACTCACAGGCCCCAGCATCGCCATTGAGGCCATTGCTGCAGGAAAGAGGGCAGCGGTCTCCATTGATCGATACCTCAAGGGGGAGGATATGAGAGTGGGCAGGGCCCTGGATGAGCAAGAACCTGAGCCCTTCGAGCCCCCTGACGAAGAGCCATGCAGGCCTCGGGTGAAGATGCCCTCCCTCAGCATCGAGGAAAGTCGCGGCAGCTTCCATGAGATTGAATTGGGCTTCACCGAGGAGATGGCGCGTGAGGAGGCCCAACGGTGCCTCAACTGTGGTATCTGCTCAGAGTGCATGCAGTGCGTTGCCGTGTGCGAGGCCGAGGCCATCGACCACCTGATGAACCAAGAAGATCTAAAGCTTGAGGTGGGCTCTGTTGTCCTGTGTCCCGGCTTCGATGAATTCGATGCGGACATTGTTTCCAATTACGGCCATGGCACCTTCCCCAATGTGGTAACAAGCATCGAGTTTGAGAGGATCCTGAGCGCCACTGGGCCGTTTCAGGGTGAACTCTTGAGGCCCTCGGATAAGAAACAGCCTAAGAGAATAGCCTGGATCCAATGCGTGGGCTCACGAGACATCCACACCGTCAAGAACAGCTACTGCTCCTCGGTGTGCTGCACCTATGCCATAAAGGAGGCGGTCGTTGCCAAAGAGCACAGCTCAATCCCCCTTGAGACCACCATCTTCTACATCGACATACGGACCCACGGAAAGGGCTTTGAGCGCTACTATGAGCGGGCAAAAGAGGAGCATGGGGTCCGATTCATACGATCACAGATACACCGCATCTACCAGGACGACAACGCTGACCTCATCCTCAGGTTTGTTGAGGGCAACAGGATCAAGGAGGAGCAATTCGATCTCGTGGTTCTCTCAGTGGGACTCAGGCCACCAGAGGCGACCACGGAACTGGTCGAGAGGCTGGGAGTGGAACTCAACCAGCATGGATTCTGCCAGGTGGGAGAGTTCTCCCCGGTGGCCACCTCCAGGCCCGGTATATTCACCGCCGGTGTATTCTCCGGTCCCAAGGATATCCCGGAGACAGTAATGGAGGCAAGTGCTGCTGCCAGCGAGGCCTCCTTGCTGCTCTCCCCTGCCCGCCACAGCCTGACCGTGGAAAAGCACTACCCAGAAGAACGGGATGTCACCGGAGAAAAGCCACGCATTGGGGTGTTCGTCTGCCACTGCGGTATCAATATCGGCGGGGTAGTGGATGTGCCCGATGTCAAGGAGTATGCCAGGTCCTTGTCCAACGTGGTCTTCGTTGATGAGAACCTGTTTACCTGCTCACAGGACACCCAACAGATCATACGGGAGAAGATCGAGGAGCACAACCTCAACCGCGTGGTGGTTGCCTCCTGCAGCCCCAGGACTCATGAGCCATTGTTTCAGGAGACGCTCAGGGAGGCCGGGCTCAACAAATATCTCTTTGAGATGTCCAATATTCGAGATCAGTGTTCCTGGGTACACATGCACGATCCGGAGAAGGCAACCGAGAAGGCCAAAGACCTGGTCAGAATGTCAGTGGCCAAGGCAAGGCTGATTGAACCCTTGCCAGAAATGGCCGTGGAGGTTAATCATGCCGCACTGGTAGTCGGTGGTGGCATCTCCGGTATGACCAGCGCCTTAAGTTTAGCTGAGCAGGGGTTTGAGGTACACCTCGTGGAAAGGGCCTCCCAACTGGGTGGCATAGCCAACAGGATACACCATACCCTTGAGGGTCGAGATGTCCAGGCCTATCTAAAAGAACTTATCAACAAAGTCTCACAGGAACCCTTGATCCATGTGTACAAAGACACCGATATCCAAGATGTCACCGGGTATGTAGGCAACTTCAAAACTAGGCTCATGGTGCGTCCCGCGGGAGAGGCCAAGGAGATAAATCACGGGGTAGCGATAATCGCCAGTGGTGGTGATGCCTATAAACCTGATGAATACCTGTATGGCAAGAACCCGGGCGTCTTTACTATATTGGAACTGGAAGAGGAGATGGTCAAGGGTAACCCCATGATCCGTTCCAGTCAAAATGTGGTAATGATCCAGTGCGTGGGCTCCAGGGAAGAGGGACGACCTTATTGCAGTCGAACCTGTTGCGGTAAAGCAGTGGGGTGTGCCCTCAGACTAAAAGAGATAAACCCGGAAGCCAATATCTACATCCTCTATCGGGATATTCGAACCTACGGTTTTAAGGAGACGTACTATGAGGAGGCCAGGGCCAAGGGCGTGCTCTTCATACCGTATGACGTAGCCAGTAAGCCCGAGGTGCAAGCCGTAACCGAGAATGGTAAAGATATTCTCAGAATCAACGTCAACGACCCGATACTGGGTGAGGACCTTTCCATTGATGCTGATGTGCTTGCTCTGGCTACTGCCACTGTTCCGTCAGCAGGCAAAGAAGAGCTGGCTCGATTGTTCAAGGTCCCCTTGAATGAAGATGGCTTCTTCCTCGAGGCCCATGTGAAACTTCGCCCTGTAGACTTCGCTACCGATGGGGTTTTCGTGTGTGGGCTGGCGCATAGCCCCAAGTTCATTGAGGAGAGTATCACCCAGGCCAAGGCAGCAGCCTCCAGGGCAGTCACTATCCTGAGCAAGGATAGAGTTGAAGCCGGCGGGGCCATCAGTACCGTGGATAAATCGAAGTGCAGTGGCTGCGGGATGTGCGTGGAGGTCTGCCCGTTCAATGCAATAGAACTAGATCCCGAGGAAGGAGTAGCAGTAATCAACGAGGCCTTGTGTAAAGGGTGTGGAGTCTGTGCCTCTTCTTGCCGGGGTGGAGTTCTGGATATCAAGGGATTCAATGATGAGGAAATCTTGTCCATGATTAAGGCCAGTTGAGGTACCTACATGAAAACAGAAGTTAGTGGTTGGGAGCCAAAGATAGTCGCCTTTCTCTGCAACTGGTGCAGCTACGCCGGGGCTGACCTGGCCGGGGTGAGCAGGTTTCAGTATCCGGCCAATGTTCGAGTTATCCGGGTCCCTTGCTCGGGAAGGATAAATCCATTCTTCATCCTGGCCTGCCTGCAACATGGTGCCGATGGGGTTCTGGTCAGTGGCTGTCACCCTGGAGACTGCCATTATCTGTCCGGCAACTACAGCGCCAGGAGGAAGTTTGCGCTCCTGAAGAGGCTTCTGGAGTATGCCGGCCTTGAAAAGGGACGCGTGGAATTTAGCTGGGTGTCGGCATCGGAGGGAGGAAGGTTTGCAGAGGTGATCGCCAAAGTGACTGAAATGGTAAAGGCCCTGGGCCCAGCAAGAAAACTGGTCAAGAAATAGGGAAGGGAATATCAGATGCCAGATCTGTCCGCCAAGATTAGAGAGGTGGTCCAGAAGATGCTTCGTGAGCAGGAGGTGGAGCTCGTCATCGGGTTTGAGCAAGGCTCCATGCCCTTGCACAGCACACCGTGTTTCATCAGGAATGAGGAAGATGCACAGAGGCTCGTCTGGAACTCCTTTTGTGATAATAACCTGGCCAAGTATCTCGTAAAGAGGCCGGAGAAGGTCGCTATTGTCGCCAAGGGATGCGATACACGCGCTATCGTGGAACTCATCAAAGAAAAACAGGTCCCAAGGGACCAGGTAGTCATCATTGGCATACCCTGCCAGGGCATGGTTGACAGGAGACGAATAGAGGCCGAGCTTGAGCTAAATGAGATCCTAGAATATGAGGAACAGGATAACAAGCTTACCCTCAAGGGCGATGGGTTCACCAAGACCGTAAACCGGGATGAATATCTCTATCCCTGCTGTCAGGCGTGCCCCCATAAAAACCCAACCACTTATGATATCCTCATCGGGGACATGGTGGCGGAACAAGCCCCTGACCAATACCCCGATATCGCCGAATTTGAGGCCAAACCTCCCGAGGAGAGATGGCAGTATATCTCTGGTGAGGTCAACAAATGCATTCGCTGCTACGCCTGCAGGAATGCCTGCCCGCTGTGTTATTGCAAGGAATGTTTCGTAGATAAGACCCATCCGCAATGGATAGGCAAAACAACTGATACCAATGATACCTTCATCTTCCACCTTATGCGGGCCTTTCATCTGGCCGGGCGCTGTGTTGAGTGCGGCGCCTGCGAGCGAGCCTGCCCCATGGAGGTTGACATCAGGAAACTCAATAGAAAACTGGCCGCTGACGTCAAGGAGCTATTCGGTTATGAGGCAGGAACGAGCCTCGACCAAATCGCTCCCTTAGCTACATTCAGACCAGATGATCCCGAGGAGTTCATGCTGGGTGTATGAGCCAAGATATGTGATATTTCATGAAAGCCAAAGTTATTAAAAAAGATGATATAGCTGGCTTCCTTGACAGCCTGCTCAAGGAATACGAAGTATTTGCTCCGGTAAAGAGAGACCGCCTTGTTGTCTTCGACCGGATCCATTCGGGCAAAGAGGCCTTTCTTAACTACACGACCTCCATAACCTCCCCGAAAGAGATACTCCTTCCTCAATCAGAGACACTATTCACTTATAGCTCCACTGATAGTGCAGCAGATGTAGAGGTGCCTTCCGGTGAGGAGAGGCCGCGCCTGATTTTTGGCATCCATCCCTGCGATGTTAAAAGTCTTATCTTCCTTGACAGGATCTTCAATGAGGAAGAATACAAGGACGCGTACTATCTCGGCCGCAGGCATGCCATGGTAGTCGTGTCCATGGGGTGCATCAAGCCCAGGGCAACCTGCTTCTGCACCTCGGTAGGTGGAGGACCATTCTCAACAGAGGGATCAGATCTCCTGCTTATAGACATCGGTGATGAGTACATTGTCCAGGTAATAAGCGATAAGGGGGAGAAACTTCTGGGGAAGGCACACCTTGAGGATGCGGGTGAGGATAGATTGTCTCTGATGAAAAGGGTTACCCAGGATGCCGAGGCGTCTATGGCGCCTAAATTGAACATTGACGGGCTGAAAGAGAAGCTTGACAAGATGTTCGATGACCCCATATGGGACTTGCTGGCCGAGAAGTGCATCAGCTGCGGGGTGTGCACCTATCTCTGCCCTACCTGCTACTGCTTCGATATCGTTGATGAGACCAGAAATTCAGGGGGAGAGAGGCTCCGTCTCTGGGATTCCTGTCAGTTTCCTCTGTTCACCTTGCAGGCATCCGGTGAAAATCCCAGACCAACGACCAAGGAGAGGTATAGACAAAGGATAATGCACAAATTCAGCTACCTTATCGATAATTGTGGTCAGATCGGCTGTGTGGGCTGCGGGCGATGCGTTACAGAGTGTCCGGTGAACCTCGATATCCGTCAGGTGTTAACTGCCATTTCCAATAGATAGAGGTCCCTTAATAATGAAGAATCCATACCTGCCAACACCGATGAGAATAGAGAGAGTTGTCGTGGAGACAGAGGACAAGAATATCAAGACCTTCTCTCTATCTTTTCTTCACAAAGAGGACGAGGCGAACTTCAAGTACGTCCCCGGCCAGTTTGCGGAGTTATCAGTACTGGGTAAGGGAGAAGCCCCTTTTGGCATGGCATCCTCACCTACGCAGACAGGGCGTCTGGAGTTCACGGTGAATAAGATGGGGCTCGTAACTACCGAACTTCATAGCATGGAACCAGGGGAAACAATTGGCATAAGGGGCCCCTTAGGAAACGGCTATCCTGTGGAGGCCCTCGAGGGAAAGGATATCGTTGTTATCGGTGGGGGCTTTGGATTCTCCACCCTTAGGGCCCTCACCAATTTCATGCTGGACAAGCGGAACAGGAGCAGGTTCGGGGATATTACTGTTATTTACGGAGCCAGGAACCCCGGATTGCTGCTCTACAAGGAAGAGCTGCCAGAGTGGGCAAAACGGGACGACCTGCAACTATACGTCACTGTTGATAGGGGAGATGAAGACTGGAAGGGCAAAGTAGGGGTCGTCCCTGTCATTGCCAAGGAGGCTGCCCCCAGAGCGGATAATGCCTATGCTCTGGTGTGCGGGCCACCGATCATGATTAAGTTTACCCTGCCTGTGGTCCAAGAACTGGGGTTTTCACCAGAGAGAGTCCTCCTTTCCCTGGAGATGCGGATGAAGTGTGGACTGGGCAAGTGCGGCCGATGCAATATAGGTAATAAGTATGTGTGCCGGGATGGCCCGGTATTTACCTTGGCTCAATTGAACCATCTACCCGCGGAGTATTAAGGATTAACACGGGAGCATGCACACAATGATTGATCTGACTAATACCAACAAGGATCTCTGGAAGGAGATAACCGAGGAGTCCGGAGACATCCGGAACTGCTTTAACTGTGCCACCTGTGTGGCGGGTTGCCCAGCGGCAGAGGCCGACCCCCCCCTCCTTATCAGGAACCTGGTTCGTATGGTCCTGCTGGGCATGGAAGATGAGCTGCTTGAAGAGGAGGGCCCCTGGGTATGTGTGACCTGTTCCGCGTGCGAGGAGATGTGCCCCATGGGAGTCCATCCATTTGAGGTCTGTCTGGCGATACGGAGGTGGCAGTCCAGAGAAGATGAGACCTATATCCCACCATCGGTTACAGAGATATTCGGCGAGGGTCACACCCAGGCGGTAGGGAAGGTCCAAGAGCTGAGGAAATCCGTGGGCCTGGAAGAGGTGCCACCTACGATTGTGAAGTTTCCTGAACTACTAGAGAAGTTTCAGGATATGCTATCAAACACAGACCTTGTAAGGGAAAACGACTACATGTTTAGGAGATAGGGTTGTGAAAAAATACGGTCTCTTCCTCGGATGCAATATGCCGGCCATAAGGCCCGATGTGGAACGGGCAATACGGCTCACAATGCCCAGATTAGGGGTGGAGTTAGTGGATTTGCCCGGTAGTGTATGCTGCCCGGCCTTTGGCACCTTCCCTTCAGCCGATGAAATCGCCGGCCTGGCTATTACCGCCTGGAATCTGGCCATTGCAGAGGAGCAGGGAGTCGACCTTGTAGCCGAGTGCGGCTCCTGCTATAGTTCACTGAGGATTGGAAGGGATAAGCTCTTGAGAGACGGGGAAAAGAGGGAGCAGGTCAATGAATTGCTGAAGGCGGCGGGCAAGAGCTTTAAGGGTACTGCTGCCGTACGCCACATCATTGATGTGCTCTACAATGAGGTTGGGCCGGATAAGATCAAGGATTCCATTACCAAGGGTCTTGAGGGGATAAGCGCCGTAGTCCAGTACCCCTGCCACACCCTCTTTCCCAGCGAAACCGTCGGCTTCGATGCCCCTTCGGGAAAACCTCATATGCTCAGGGAACTCGTCGAGGCCCTCGGGGCACACGTTGAGAGCTATAGCCGAGAGCTCCAGTGCTGTGGTGGAGCCGGGGGCTTTACCCGGATAGCCCTCAGTGATGCGATCACATTTACAAAAAAGAAATATGATGCCATCAAAAAGGAGACCTCTGCCGAGTTCATCGTGGTCTCGTGCATAACCTGCCTCATGCATCTGGATGAAAGGCAAAAGGGATTAAATACAGGGGGAAAGGGCAACACCTATTCCATACCTGTCTTTGACTACAACCAGATACTAGCCCTGTGTATGGGCTTCGACCCCAAAGAGGTTGCCTCTATCTCTTTCATACCAAGGGACAAATTAATCGAAAAAATCTGACCGCACTGTGGAATACCCTTACTCAGCCTTCCTCACATGACATTGACCACACATGACGGAACCACGTTCTCTGCCCTTAGCGAGCAGGGCGGAGCAAAGCCTCCCTTTCGAGTAAGATACTATCACATCAACCTTTTTCTATCGTTTAAAAACACGTCAATAGAATAATGACTTGAACAATGATCCGCCTTGTGCAATGTAAGGAAGTTGACAAAATAAGGTCATGCTTTTATGATTTGATCTGGGTATATGCGTAAGACTATATGAAAGATACTCTATTAATCAGAGAGGGGTAAAATGAAACTTAGCGACGTCTCGCCTCTTGAACAATGGGTTGAGCTTGAAAAACAGATCAACAATAGGTTCGGCCTCAATGCCGCCGTGTTTGATAGGGATGGTATCAGGATAACGGATTATGAAAATTGGGTCAACAGGCTCTGTCCTGTGGTGAAGGCTCACGAAATGGGGCAGAGCTTTATCTGTGCCGTTGCCAATCAGAATATAATGGCACAGGCGATAGAGACGAGAAAACCCGTTACTGAAGAATGTGATGCAGGGCTTGTAAAAATCGTTGTTCCTATATTCGTGGATGAAGAGTTCCTGGGGGCAGCCGGGGGTTGCGGTCTCTTGCTTGATGACGGTGAAGTCGACTCCTTTCCGGTGAGCAAGATAACGGGCATTGATGAAAAAGAGATACAAGGCCTGTCAGATGATATTAATAGAATAACAACCCATGAAGCGGAATCACTCATCGAGTATGTACAGGAACAGATAGATAGGATCGTAAGCGATTTTAAAAAGCAGGTATAAATACCACACGCGGCAACCAATGAGCCCTGTTCTGACCTACGTTGTGCTGGTATAGGAAGGCAAAAAAAGGTCTTAGAGACTGAAGATGAAAGATTTAAGGCTGGCCGTAGTCTGCATGCAATCGGAATTTGGCCGTATAGAAAAAAATCTAAAGAGGATGGAATCCTTTGTTCAGGAGGCCGCAGCCGAAGGGGTTAGTATGATATGCTTTCCAGAGCTTTCTGTTACCGGCTACACTATTAAAGAAAATCCCCAATTCTACGCAGAGCCTGTACCTGGCCCTATAAGTCAGCATATAGCCAAGATTGCCAAGAAAAACAAATTAGTTATCATGGCTGGAATGCTAGAAAAGGGAAGCGGTGACAAACCCCATATAAGCCAGATCGTAGCAGGACCATATGGTATTATTGGC
>Ga0114922_10002289_pt1 | contig 17970 bp, 12 predicted proteins | sample AartaG_FD_100975 | JGI IMG/M metagenome (GOLD analysis project Ga0114922, IMG submission 100975) | Deep subsurface microbial communities from Aarhus Bay to uncover new lineages of life (NeLLi) - Aarhus_00045 metaG | ecosystem: Environmental > Aquatic > Marine > Oceanic > Sediment | place...
TGATAGTCCACGTCGCGCGAGAGACGATGGGGACGTTGTCCTTCGAGTACCAGGGCCGGCAGGTCAACCTCGAGCCTCCGTGGCAGCGGGTGCCTCTCTACGAGGCAATCGCACGGGACTCGGGCATAGACTTTTCCGGGATCGACGGGGACGATACCGCGAAACGAGCCGCGCGCGACCACGGCATCGATGTTCCCGACTCGGCCGGGTACGGCAAGGTCGTCGACGAGGTGATGAAAACCAAGGTGGTGCCCAACCTGACCCAGCCGGCGTTCCTGTACGACTACCCGATAGAGATATCGCCGCTGGCCAAGACAAAACGCGGCAACCCACGGCTGACCGAACGGTTCCAGGCGTTTATCGCCGGGCTCGAGATGGGCAACGCGTTCTCGGAGCTCAACGATTCGGTCGAGCAGACCGAGCGGTTTGCGATGCAGGCCGCACAACGCGACGCGGGCGACGACGAGGCGCAGCGGCTTGACACCGATTTCGTTACCGCGCTCGAGCACGGCATGCCGCCCGCGGGCGGCCTCGGGATAGGTATCGACCGGCTGGTGATGTTGCTGACCGATTCCGCGTCCATACGCGACGTCGTGCTTTTCCCGCAGTTGAGACCGGTGGGATAGCGGCATGCGATTCGAGTTCTTTCTCGGGCTGCGCTACCTCAGGAGCAAACGCAAGAACTTCTTCATCTCGATCATCACCGTCATATCCGTTGCGGGCGTGATGGTGGGAGTCATGGCGCTCATAGTCGTTCTGGCGGTGATGACGGGATTCGATCTCGAGCTGCGCGAAAAGATTCTCGGCAACAAGGCGCATCTCGAGATCACGGAACGAGGCGGTCTAAGTGACTACGACCGGCTCGCTGCCTCGCTCGAACAACGCGACAATGTCGTAGCGGCGGCGCCGTTCGTGATGGGGTACTGCCTGCTGCAAAACCGGCGGGGCGCGAGCTACCCCGCAATAATCCTCGGGATCGAGCCGGACAGTTACGGTCGCGTGACGGAATTTTCGAAACACGTCACATCGGGCGGTCTCGAGTCAAACGGGATAGTGCTGGGCAGCAGCACAGCGCACAGCGTGCGGGCATTCGAGGGCGACGAGATAACAGTAGTCACGTCGCGAGCGTTCAAGCATGTTCTCGGGCAGAGCTACGCAAGCAAGAAGTTGCGGGTGACGGGCAGGTTTCATTCCGGGTATTACGACTTCGACTCGCGGGTGGCGTTTCTGCCGATGGACCTGGCGCAGAGACTGTTCGGCTACAAGGGTTCGGTGACGGGCCTGAACGTGAAGCTCGACGACCCGTTCCTTGCGCACGATATGGCGAAAGAGTTACGCGACGAATTCGGCAGCGGCTACAGCGTCCGTACCTGGATCCAGCAGGACCAGACGTTCTTCAACGCGCTCAGGCAGGAGAAGCTGGTCATGTTCATCATACTGGCGTTTATAGTGCTGGTGGCCGCGTTCAACATCGTCAGCACGCTGATAATGGTCGTGATGGAGAAGACGCGGGATATCGGGATACTGCGCACGGTGGGTGCGTCGACCCGCACGATCATGGCGGTCTTCGTGTTCGAGGGATTCATCATCGGCCTGATAGGCACCATCCTCGGGTTGGTGGGCGGCGTCATCTTCGCCAACCAGCTCAACAACATCGCCGATGCGGTAGCCAACATCACGGGCTTCGAGCTGTTCCCGAGCGAGATGTATATCTTCGATCAGATACCCGTCAACATCCAACCCCGCGACGTGTTGTGGACAGCCGGCGTCGCGGTGGTTCTCAGCTTCCTCGCGGCAGTGTATCCGGCATGGCAGGCGGCACGGGTCGACCCGGTCGAGAGCTTGCGATATGAGTGATATCCTTCAGTGCAGGGACGTCCGCAAAAGCTACCGGAACGGCAAACAGGTGCTGCACGTTCTCAGGGGCGTTGACGTCGACGTGCGCGAGCACGAGGTGCTTGCCATATCCGGCCTCTCGGGAGCCGGCAAAAGCACGCTGCTGCACATCATGAGCTCGCTCGACAGGCCGACAACCGGAACGGTGCTGTTCCGTGGGAAAGAGATCGTCCGGCTCGACAAGAAGGAGATCAACAGGCTCCGGAACGAGGAGATCGGGTTCGTCTTCCAGTTCTACCATCTCGTGCCCGAGTTTTCCGCTATCGAGAACGTCATGCTGCCGGCGCTCGTAAGAGGGGTGCGCCGCAGGCACGCCAGGAAACGCGGCATGGAGCTGCTGGAAAGCGTTGGACTCGAGGAACGCACCCGTCATAAGCCGTCGGAGCTCTCGGGAGGCGAGCAGCAGCGAGTTGCCATTGCCCGGGCCCTTTACAGCGATCCGGCGCTTGTCTTTGCCGACGAACCGACGGGCAACCTCGACGCGGAGACGAGCTCTGGCATCCAGGCGCTCCTTCTCGGCTTGAATCGAGACAGAAACACGACCCTGGTTGTGGTCACACACAATGAGGGGTTCGCCCGGGCGGCCAACAGGTGGATGCGGCTCGTCGGCGGCACAATCGACGAGAGCGGCTAGAGGTCGTCTCCTGCGGTTGAAGCAGTAATTTGGTTATGCTATAATTCTTCAGGGGTTGAAAGGCCCTTTTTCAACGATGATCGCCGGAACATACTCCTCGGAATAAGCCAGGGATTGTAAGAGCGGATGCTTTGCCAGATATGCAAGAGCAACGTCGCGACCGTCCGGTATACCGAGGTCGTCGACGGTGAGGTGGCCGAGGTTAACATTTGCCCGGAGTGCGCGGCAAAACAGGGCAAGGCGAACGATTTCAGCCTGAGCCTGGAGGTGACCGCTGTAACCGTCCCGGGCGGGACATCGGTACCGTTGGGTGCTACAAACCCTGCTGCCACGTGTCCAGCCTGCGGCCATACATACCAGGACATCACAAAGCACGGCCGGCTCGGCTGTGTGGACTGCTATGACACGTTTCAGGAAGCCCTTGCACCGCTTCTCGAGAAAGTCCATGGTGCCCTCCAACACAGAGGCAAAGCACCTCGCGACAAGCAGGGTCAGTTTGAGACGTACGCCAAGCTTGCGGAGTGGCGCAAGTTGCTCGAGCGAGCCATAGCAGAAGAACAGTACGAGGAGGCTGCGAGACTGAGGGACCAGATCCGAGACCTGGAGCAGTCTGTCAAATAGTGAATCGAAGCCGTAAGCGCGGTTTCGCGTAAAGATGCTGGAGAACAACGCAGCGTGGAAGTGAAGGAACTCATAGGGCATTTGCTTGGCGGGCTCGGCAGTTGGCTTGCCGGCGACGGGCCCGAGTCCGGTATCGTGCTGAGTACCCGGGTGAGATTGGCCCGCAACATCGCCGGTCTGCCGTTTTGGCACCGCGCAACCCGCGAGCAGAGGCGCAACGTGATAGAAACCGCGCGTGCGGCCGTTGGCCGGAGTCCTTCTCTTGGTGGCGCTTCGATCTGTACGCTCGAAATTCCCCGGGAGGTTGAGGACAAGGAACGTCCCCCGCTGGAGCGGCAGTTCCTGCTCGAAAGACACCTGATAAGCCGGGAAATGGCTGCTCGGGACGGCGAGAGCGCCATCGTCGTGCATAGCGGGGAGAGCGTGAGCATCATGCTCAATGAGGAGGATCACATTCGCATGCAGGTGCTCGGTTCGGGTTTCTGTCTGGAAGACACCTGGCGGAGGATCGACGGCGTTGACGATGAACTCAACCAGACAGTCGAGTACGCCTTCTCGCCGCGATGGGGGTATTTGACGGCGTGCCCGACAAACGTCGGCACAGGTATGCGTGCTTCGGTAATGCTGCACCTGCCGGCCCAGGTGACTGCGAAACGGGTTCCGTCGCTCCTGCAGAATGCGGCCCGGTCGAACTGCGCGGTGCGCGGCATGTACGGCGAGGGAAGCAACGTGGTTGGCGACTTCTTCCAGGTATCGAACCAGGCGACCCTTGGTCAGTCCGAAGAGGAGATAATCGAGACGACTGACAGAATCGTGCGCGACATAATATCCGAAGAGATGCAGACGCGTGAGGAGATGTTGAAACACAACAGACGCCAACTCGAGGACCGGGTCTGCAGGGCCGTCGGCACTCTCGAGAACGCACGTCTCATGGGTACCGAAGAGCTGATGCAACAGCTTTCCTGGGTCCGTCTTGGCGTATGTTTACGCATGGCACCACGCTATTCCATCGCAACGATAAACCGGCTTATGATAGAGGCGCAGCCTGCCCACATACAACTCCGAGGAGGCCGGACGGTCGGGCCCCTCGAGAGAGACGCCATGCGGGCCGACCTGGCGCGCGCCCTGTTGGGCAAGAAGGAGATGCAACAAGATGTTTGAACGATTCACCGAACGGGCGCGCAAGGTCATTGTGCTTGCCCGCAAAGAAGCGGCACGCCTTAACAGCGAATACATTCGCACGGAACACATACTGCTCGGTCTGGTCAAAGAGGGCGAGGGCATAGCCGCGCGCGCGCTCCTCAACCTCGGGGTGGACCTCAAGAGCGTTCTGCGGGAAGTCGAGCGCCAGGTGCAGAAAGGACACTCGGGAGCGGTCGCGGAGGACATCCCGTTTACTCCCAGAGCGAAGAAGGTGCTCGAACTCGCTATCGAAGAGGCACGCAAGTTCAGTCACAACTACATCGGCACGGAACACCTTTTGCTAGGGCTGATCCGTGAGGGCGAGGGAATCGCCGCCAAAGTGCTCCAGGACATGGATGTCGACCTGAACAAGGTGCAGGCCGAGGTCGTCAGCCTGCTGGGAGGGGAGCCCGGGACAAAATCCGGCCAGGCCGCCAAGAAGAGCCAGACTCCCGCCCTCGACGCCTTCGGGCGCGACCTGACCCAACTTGCCCGTGAAGACAAGCTCGACCCGGTCATCGGTCGGGAATCGGAAATCGAGAGGGTGATCCAGGTTCTGTGCCGCCGCACGAAGAACAATCCCGTTCTCATAGGGGAAGCCGGGGTCGGCAAGACGGCCATAGTGGAGGGGTTGTCCCAGGCTGTTGTCGACGACACCGTGCCGGACCTCTTGCTTGACAGGCGGGTCGTCGCGCTCGACCTCGCCGCCATAGTCGCCGGCACAAAGTACCGCGGTCAGTTCGAAGAACGGCTCAAGGCCGTCATGAAAGAGATTCGACGTTCGGAGAAGATCATCATTTTCATAGACGAGCTGCACACCATCGTCGGGGCGGGCGCTGCCGAGGGTGCTGTTGACGCTTCGAGCATGCTCAAGCCCTCCCTGGCACGGGGCGAGCTTCAGTGCATAGGTGCCACAACGCTCGACGAGTACCGCAAATACATCGAGAAGGATGCCGCACTCGCCAGACGGTTCCAGCCCATAATGGTGGATGCGCCCACGGTCGAGGAGACGATAGAGATCATGAAGGGGCTGCGCGACAAGTACGAGGCGCACCACCGCATAAAGCTTTCTGACGAAGCACTTTACGCTGCCGCACGGCTTTCCGATCAGTATATCTCGGACAGGTTCCTCCCCGACAAGGCGATAGACGTGATAGACGAAGCAGGCGCGCGGGCGCGGCTGAAGAGCACGACACGGCCGCCGGAGCTCAAGACTCTGGAGAAGCAGATCGAGCTCGTCACCCAGGAGAAAGACGCTGCCATCAAGGCTCAAGAGTACGAGAAGGCGGCCGCCATGCGCGACCGCGAGCGGTCGCTCCGGCTCGATCTCCAGGACAAGAAGCGGGACTGGGAGAAGAGCCGCGAAAAGGAAGCGGTGGTCGTGGGTGAAGAGGAGATCGGCTACATAGTGTCGAAGTGGACGGGTGTACCGATAGTCAAGCTCGAAGAGAAAGAATCAGCACGGCTGCTCCGGATGCGCGAGGAGATACACACGCGCTTCGTTGGTCAAGACGTCGCGCTCGACGCCGTGGTACGCGCGATACAGCGGTCCCGGGCCGGCCTGAAAGACCCGAGGCGGCCTGTAGGCTCGTTCTTGTTCCTCGGTCCGACGGGTGTCGGCAAAACCGAGCTAGCCAAGGCGCTTGCAGAGTTCCTGTTCGGCGACGAGAATGCTCTCGTGCGGATCGACATGTCCGAGTACAGCGAGAAATTCACCGTCTCGCGTCTCGCGGGCGCGCCGCCGGGCTATGTCGGGTACCAAGAGGGGGGCCAGCTCACCGAGAAAGTGCGCCGTCGCCCCTATTCGGTCGTGTTGTTCGACGAGATCGAGAAGGCTCATCCCGAGATATTCGACGCGCTTCTCCAGGTGCTCGAGGACGGCCACCTGACCGACGCCGCCGGCCGAAAGGTCGACTTCAAGAACACGGTGGTGATAATGACGAGCAACATCGGCGCAAGAGCGATCGTCAGCGGAGGCTCCGTCGGGTTTCAGCCCACATCCGAAGAATCGAATTACGAGGCGATGCAGTCCCGCGTCCTCGACGAAGTCAAAAAGACGTTCAATCCGGAGTTTCTCAACCGGATAGACGAGACGGTCGTCTTCAAGCGCCACACCGAGGCGGAGCTGGGCGAGATAGTCGAGATACTCCTGCGCGACGTCAGGGGACGGCTGCTCAAGCAGGATATGGGGCTCGAGCTGAGTTCCGAGGCGAAGCATTTCCTCGTGCGGATGGGGTTTGACCCGGCCTACGGAGCACGCCCGTTGCGCCGCGCGGTTCAGCAGTACGTCGAAGACCCCCTGTCCGAGCAGATCCTGAAAGGGCTGTTTCCGGAAGGGTGCACTATTCGCGTCGAGAAGTCCGACGACGAAGAGCAACTGCTGTTCTCGAGAGCCAATTCCCTCGCACTCAAAGAGGAAAGCAACCGTTGACACAACGCTCGGCTCTTGTGGCTTTGGCAACGGTTCTCCTCGCATGCGCTCCCGCTTACGCGCAGAAATACGAGGGGCTTCCCATCAAATCCATCGAAATCGTCGGCAACCATCTTGTCAGCGACGAGTTCATCAAATCGCAGATCGCCCTTAAGCCCGGTGACGTGCACACAAAACGCGCTCGTCAAAACGTCATACTCAAACTGTCGCAGCTTGGAAAGTTCGCTGACATTGTCGTCGACGCGGAGAAGACCGACGACAACCAGGTCGAGCTCACGTTCATTGTCCGTGAACGCAGGGTTATCGACGAGATCAAGTTTGTAGGAAACAAAAAGCTGAACGACAGGGACCTCAAGGAGGCGTTGACCCTTCGCGTGGCCGACACGTACCTGCCCCAATCGTTCGACAACGAGCAGCAGAAGATAGCCGATCTCTATGCCCAGCGCGGCTATTCCAACGCGCAGATCGACGTCGAGATTCACGAGGTTGCCCCGTCCCGCGTCTGTGTCGTCTACCACATTGCTGAAGGAGGCAAAGCGCGCATTAGGAAGGTTAGCTTCGAGGGGAACACCGCCTTCACGGACAGAGAGCTGCGCAAGATGATAAAGACGAGAAAGGCGCTTCTGTTCCTGGGTGGGAAGTTTGACGAGACGAAATTCCAGGCCGACCTCGCAAGAATCCTTGCCGAGTACGGCGATAAGGGGTACATCGACGCGCGAATAGTCGGTACCGACCTGGACTATTCCACCAAGCCGGGCAAGCTTCTGATAACCGTGCGACTCGACGAAGGGTCGCAGTACCGTGTCGGATCGCTCGTCCTGGAAGGCAACAAAGTTTTCGACGACGATGAGCTCCTCGATCTTATTACGGTGCATGACGGCGATATCTATAATAAAGGCGAGGTACACGGCGACCTGGCCCGCGGGAAGCGCGGCGACATCCACCGGATTGCGACGTTTTACTTCGATGCGGGCTACATCACGTGCGAGGTGACGCCGCAGGTGACGCGCGACACGAAACAGCATCTGGCGCATGTAACCCACAAGATCGACGAGAAGAAGCTTGTTTACGTCGGCGAGATAGACATCTCGGGCAACGTCATCACCCAGGACAAAGTCATCAGGCGCGAGCTCACGATATTTCCCGGGGACCGGTACGACGGTGAGAAGATACGCCGGAGCGTTCGGAAGGTCAGGAACCTCCGCTATTTCGAAGACGAAATAGAGATATCCCGCGAATTCACCACCGAGGACTCTGCCGACCTCTTTCTACGAGTAACTGAGGGCGACACCGGTGCCTTCAACTTCGGCGGCGGGTTCAGCTCCGATGAGGGTGTGCTCGGGTTTCTCGAGCTTGAACTGCGGAACTTCGATATTGCCAACTTCCCGCGGTTCAGCGGGGCCGGGCAGACGTTCGGGCTGAGGTTCCAGCATGGCGAGAGCCGGCGCGAACTCGGCCTGTCTTTCACCGAACCGCACGTGTTCGGCTATCCGGTCTCGTTCGGGTTTGACATATTCAAGCGGGAGCTGGAGTACCTCACGAACAGCGATTTCGCCGAAGATAGGATAGGGCTGCGGCTGCGGTTCGGCAAATCGTTGTCGGAATACACTCGCGGATCTCTCATGCTTCGACTCGAGGACGTCGATATAACCGACGTCCGGGACGACGCCCCCGGCGAGCTGAAGGAGGAGGAGGGGGCGCGGTCCACGATCAGCGCCACCGTGGAACTGACGCGGGACACGCGTGACTACATTATGGATCCAACAACGGGCTCGCGGCACAGGGTATCGTTGGAGCTTGCCGGGGGCCCGTTTTTCGGCGATACGGACTTCGTAAAGCTGATGCAGGACTCCGTCTGGTACCATCCGCTGACGAAAGACGGTAAGCTGGTTCTCTCGTTGCACGAGACTTGGGGTATTGTCGAGGAGTACGGTGACAGCGACGGCGTGCCGATATTCGAGAGGTTTTTCGTTGGCGGATCGAGCACGGTGCGTGGCTACAACTATCGCGATATCGGGCCGCGCGCGGACGACCGAGTCTACACGACCGTCCCGCTGGCTCTCATACATCCGCGACTTCTTTTCGACCGCGACGAATACGGGTCTCCGTTGAGGTGGCTTGTCCGTGCCGGCTGGCCCGTGCCTGTGCCGACCGGCGAGCGCGATGATACACCCGTCGGCGGGAAAGTGCGGCTCGTCGGAAACGTGGAGCTGGGCTACGCACTGAGCCGGTATTTCAAAGGGTATCTGTTTGCCGACGGAGGAACCGCCTGGGCAGAGCTTGACGACGTTACGGATCTCGACGACCTCAGGTTCAGCTTTGGCCTCGGCGTAGGTGTAAGAACCCCGATCGGCCCAATCAGGGTCGATTACGGTTTCCCGATCAACCCTGACGAGTATCAGGGCAACGGCCGTTTGCACTTCACCACGGGGTTCCGGTTCTGAGCGGTCGCGTGGGAACGTGGAGAAAGATGCTTGCATATTTACCCGTTTGCTGGTATACTAAGGGCTGATTATGCTGATTCCCGTAGCCTCCGTCTTTGGTCTTGACAACGATGGACAGGATTGGGGCGGTGGGTTCTGTTTGGGGGCTTGGCAAGAGGAAGTGTGTGACGGAAGGGGACAGGTTAATGAGCGAACCGGCCAGGATACTGAGGTCGGTGGTCGCAGCACTCATACTTGCAGCATTTGCGATATCGGTGCCTCTTCAGACGTCCACGGCGCAGCCCTTGAAGGCGGGTTCCTTCAAGGTCGGCTTCGTGGATATGGAGGAGGCGTTTAACGGATACCTCAAGACGAAAACCGCATCGAACGAAGTCGATGCGGAGTTTAACAGAAGCGACGAAGAGATCAAGGCCAAAAAACAGGACATTGCAAAACTCAGGGAAGAGATTGAGCAAAAGGAGGCGATTCTCACAGAGCAAAGACTAGGAGAACTCAAAGATCAGTTGTCCCAAAGGCAGCTCGAGCTTCGGTTGTTTGCACAGAAGGCTCAGAGCGATTTAGATAGATTAGAACGCAAGAAAACGATGGAGATTATTGACGAGATCGAGAACGCAGTCAAAGAAATAGGCACCAAAGAGGGTTTTGACCTAATATTCAAGAAACGGCACCTCTTGTGGGGTTCGCCGGCCCTCGATCTGACTGGTAGCGTGCTCGATATCCTCAACAAGCAAGAAGGAACCTAACTGTCCGAAGCTGGCGTTTGCCCAGCAGAGGGCACGTTCATATATGGAGAGCGGGGGATTGGGAGGAAGATGTTGAAGTACTTGACAACATCTTCCGGGATGGTACGGCACAACGTGGTTTGCGAGACGAGGTGCCTGACGACCGCCCTTCGGCTCCCCGGATATGGACGGCGGGAGAAGTGGAAATGGAGAAATCCCTGAGGGAGATCGCCGAACTCGTCGGAGGCGAAATCGAAGGCGACCCCGATACGATAATCTCGGGCGTTAGCGGGATAAAGGAGGCTCAGGAGGGCGAGATCACCTTTGTAGCGAACTCACGCTACACCAGCCTGATCGAGACCACGGGAGCCTCGGCAATCATCGTTACGCCCGAAACTCGCCGAAACGGCCAGAACACCCCTTTTCTAAGGGCTGAGAACCCCTATCTAGCGTTTCTCGGCGTGGTGGATCTCTGGGTTCCCCAAGAGCACACCACATCAAAAGGCGTCCATCCGACCGCCGTGGTCGGGAAGAACGTGACGATGGGTGCCGAGTGCACCCTCGGTGCATATTCTGTAGTCGGTGACGACGTCACCCTGGGGGATCGTGTCACTGTTTATCCCCATGTCGTCATCGGTGACCGCGTGAAGATCGGCAGCGGGACAGTGCTCTATCCCCACGTGACCGTGAGGGATCGGGTTTCTATCGGCAACCGGGTCATTATTCACAGCGGAACACGGATAGGATGCGACGGTTTTGGGTTTGCGCCGATAAAAGGCCAGCATCACAAGGTGCCACAGGTAGGAACCGTCGTAATTGAGGACGACGTCGAGGTCGGTGCCAACGTGACGATCGACCGTGCCACCTTTCAGAAGACGCTGATCAAGAAGGGCACGAAGATAGACAACCTCGTCCAGATCGCCCACAACGTCGAAGTGGGCGAGAACTCGATCATTGTCGCCCAGGTAGGTATTTCGGGAAGCACAAAGATCGGTGACGGGGTGACTCTGGCAGGTCAGGCTGGCATTGTCGGGCATATCGAGATCGGTGACGGGGCGATTGTGGCGGCGCGTGCCGGCGTCACCAAGAACGTCGAGCCGTACACCTGCGTCTCGGGGCTGCCCGCTACCCTCCATGAAAAATGGCAGAGGATGGTTGCCGTTCAAAGGCGTCTTCCGGAGATAAACAAACAGATCCGTCGATTCGAAAAAAGGCTTGCTGCCCTCGAACAAGTGCTCGATGCCGAACCAAAGAACGATTGAACGCACGGTATCCTATTCGGGCACGGGTCTGCATACCGGCAACGAGACGACGGTAACGTTTAAGCCGGCTCCGCCGGGCAGCGGAGTCGTCTTTTTCCGGAGCGACCTCCCGGGGATGCCCTCGATAAAAGCGGACATAGACAACGTCGTCGATGTCTCGCGGGGCACGACCCTGGGCACAAACGGGATCAAGATCCTCACCGTCGAACACCTCCTCGCAGCGGTCGCCGGTCTCGAGATCGATAACCTCTACGTTGATATCGACGCGAATGAACCACCCGTGGGGGACGGGAGCGCACAACCGTTTGTCGAAGTCCTGCTCGAGGCAGGCGTTGTCGAGCAAGACGCCGAGCGGCAGATCTACGTGGTTGATGAACCGCTGATTCTCCGGAACGGCGACGTGACCTTGACCGTCGTACCGGACGACGCGTTTCGCATATCATTCACTATCAGCTTCGACCACAAGGCTATCGGTACCCAGTACGGGTCCTTCAAGATTTCACAGGACTCTTTCCCGGAGGAAGTGGGTGCGGCGCGGACCTTCTGCCTCCTTCATGAGGTCGAACTCTTGCAGGAGCAAGGGCTTATAAAAGGCGGCAGCCTGGACAACGCGGTGGTTGTCGGGGATGAGGGCATACTGAACGAGAATTTGCGTTGCCCGGACGAGTTCGTGCGCCACAAGGTGCTCGACCTGCTCGGCGACCTGTTCCTGCTCGGTTGCCCGATCCGCGGTCACGTGGTCGCCATAAAGTCGGGTCACGCAGCGAACGTTGCCATGACGAAGAAGATACGCGACCGGATGCGTGAAGAAGCCCGCTCCTCCGATCAGGGCGTCGGTTCCCGGACGCCGATAACTGTGTTTGACGACACGTCCCTAAACATCGAACAGATAAAGAGGGTATTGCCGCATCGGTACCCGTTCCTGCTGATAGACAAGGTTCTCTCGCTTGTACCCGGCAAGACGGCCGTCGCTATCAAGAACATCACGGTGAACGAGCCGTACTTTGAAGGTCACTGGCCGGACTATCCCGTCGTGCCCGGGGTGTTGCTTGTTGAGATGATGGCCCAACTCGCCGGCCTTATGCTCGTGCAGTCCTCTGCGCCCGATCACAGGGCTTTCTTTCTTGGAATTGACAAGGCCCGGTTTCGCATACCTGTGCGGCCGGGAGATCAACTGCAGGTAGAGGTCGAGGCTGTTCGGTTCAGAACCCGAACCGGCAAGGTGCGCGGGCGCATATTCGTCGGGAAGACGCTCGTTGCAGACGCAGATCTGCTCTTCTCCCTGATGGTGCCAAAGGATTATGACGACCTTCCGGTGCAACATCATGGGCCGTGAGATCGTCACGGGCAATCGTCGTCCGGGAATCCGCGGGCGGCGTCCCTGAAAAGGGAATCGAGCGTGCGAGCTTTTTCTCTTGACAACGGCTTCAAGTTTGTGGTATTAATAGAGATGGTTTCCCCATAGATATTCACACCATCTGTATCTAAGATAAGGGATTCCGGCGTTTGTACTGTCTGTAGGCTTCTCTGGAAACGTCTAATCTGAATATCGGCCAGTATCCTGGATGGCTATACATCCAACAGCAATAGTAGATCCGAAGGCTGATCTTGGTGCCGATGTGCACATCGGGCCATACTCGATAATCGGGCCCCAGGTCAAGATCGGTAGAGAAACCGTTGTGGAATCGCACGTCACCATCAGCGGCGACACAATTATTGGAGAGAGAAATCACATTCACTCGCACGCGGCGTTAGGGGTGCCCCACCAGTCGCTCAAGCCCCCACAGGGCGAGCCGAAACTGCGGATCGGGAGTGGAAACTCGATCAGAGAGTTCGCCACAGTCAGTACGGGGTGGGGAGACGACTGGGAGTGCACGACCGTAGTGGGCGATAACAACCTTTTCATGGCATACACACACGTGGCACACGACTGCAAGATAGGAAACAACGTGGTTATGGCGAATTGCGCTCAACTCGGCGGCCACGTACAGGTTGAGGACCTGGCTATCATCGGTGGTCTTGCAGGAATACACCAGTTTTGCCGTGTCGGAACACTTTCGTTTGTCGGGGGGGTGTCGAAGGTTCCCAAGGATGTGCCCCCGTACTGTAGGGTTGACGGAAATCCCGCCCGATGCCATGGGCTCAACGGTATAGGGTTGGAGCGCAACGGTGTTCCGGAGTCTTCTCGTTTGGGGCTGAAGCGTGCTTACAAAATACTCTTTCGGTCAGGGTTAAACACCACGCAGGCCATCGAGAGGATCAAGAAAGAAGTCGCTCAAGGCGATGAAACCCAACACCTAATCTCGTTTATTGAGGGGGCGAAGCGGGGCGTTACGAAGTAGCCGATCCGGCCAACAGCTTGGCCGAAGACGATGACGCAGGACGTATAGAATTCCATCACAATTATCAAAGCAAGACGGGCGCCAGAGCATGGTGTTCTGCGCATCACACGCTCAGCTATGGGGCAGAAAGAGACGGATTCCGTTGTGAAAGTCGGCGTTATAGGAGTCGGCCATTATGGTCGTAACCACGCACGCGTGTACGCGGACCTGTCGGAGATTGAACTGGCAGGTGTGGCCGACATCGACGAGGAGACTGCTCGCAGTGTCGCGGATCAGTTCGGAACGCGACCGTACACGGATTATCGCGAGATGCTCGGCGAGGTGAGTGCCGTTAGCGTTGCGGTGCCGACATCCATGCACCATTCCGTGTCGGCGGATTGCCTGCGTGCCGGCGTCCACGTCATGGTCGAAAAGCCAATTGCCGCAAAGGCTTCCGACGCGGACGACCTTGTGGATCTCGCCGCCGCGTGCGGCCTGGTGCTGCAGGTCGGCCATGTTGAACGGTTCAACGGAGCGATCAGGAAACTTCATGAAGTAGTCGATAGACCGCTATTTATAGAGGCGCACCGGCTCAGCACGTACCCGGACAGAAATGTGGATGTGGACGTTGTGCTGGACCTCATGATCCACGAAATAGATATCGTGCTCGGCCTTGTTCGATCTCCCGTAACAAGCGTTGACGCGGTGGGAGTGCCTGTTCTGTCGGATAGCGAGGATATAGCAAACGCGCGATTGAAATTCGAATCGGGCTGTGTGGCAAACCTCACTGCCAGCCGGGTGTCGGTGACGAAGATGCGCAAGATAAGGGTTTTCTCGACAGATGCTTACGTATCGCTCAACTACAGCGATCAACGGTTGTCCGTCTACCGGCGGAACCCAGGGGAGCCGGCCCCGGGTGAGTCGCGTATGACCCTTGTGAATGTCGAGGACGTTCCGGTCGATCGAGGCGAGCCGCTCAAGCTGGAGCTCGAGTCGTTCCTGCACTGTGTGAGGACGGGCGACCAGCCGGTTGTGAGCGGCCGGGACGGGCGTGCCGCGCTGGCCCTGGCACAGCAGATAGCGGACTCCGTACGGGAATCGAGTGTCATCCAATGAGCGGTAAACGGGTGTTGTTCGTCGCGGGAGAGGCTTCCGGTGATATGCACGGAGCCAACTTGATCAGAGAGATAAAACACCGGTTGCCGACTCTCGATAGTGAAGGGCTTGGCGGCCAAGCGATGGCCCAGGCAGGCATGAAGCTGCACTACGATCTGGCGGGGATGGCGATCATGGGGTTTACCGAAGTGGCCAGGAAGCTGTTGCTTCTAAGACGCATATTTCGCCGGACGGTCGCCATGCTTGAACAGAACCGGCCCGACCTGCTGGTGCTTATAGACTATCCCGACTTCAATCTGAGGCTCGCGAAACGCGCCAAAGCGCTCGGGATCCCCGTCATTTACTTCATCAGCCCGCAGGTATGGGCGTGGCGCGGGGGCAGGGTGAATCTCATATCGAAGCTGGTTGAGAAGATGATAGTCATACTTCCGTTCGAGGAGGATATCTACCGTAATGCGGGAGTGGACGTCGCCTTCGTAGGACATCCCCTGGTTGACAGGCTCGCCGGTTACGAGATGGACCGAAAACTCATCTGCGAACTTGAGAACGACAAATCGTGTCCCTGTATCGGGCTGCTTCCAGGCAGCAGAGCACAGGAGGTAGAGCGGATCCTGCCTATCATGCTTCGCTCGGTTCGGATACTCGCCGAGAAGTACCCTGCGGCACGCTTTCTCGTCGCGTGTCGGGACGATGAGAGGGCCGAGTACATACGGAATTGTCTGGACGACGGCAAGACCCATGTTCCCGTGCGGGTGGTTTCGGGACGCACCTACGAGGTCATCAGTTCCTGCGACGTTTGCCTTGTGGCGTCTGGCACTGCAACGCTGGAAACAGCGTGGCTCGGCACGCCGATGGTGATCGTCTACAAGGTGTCGCTTGTTTCAGCACTGATTGCGAGCGTACTCATACATGTAAGGACCATAGGTCTTGCTAACATAATGGCTGGCAAGGAGATAGTGCCGGAATTCGTCCAGTCCGACGCCCGCCCCGATGGTATTGCCCGAGCTGTGGCTCGCCTTATCGATGAGCCCGCGGCCCGAGACACAATGGTGGCGGAACTGAAACTGGTTCGAGAGAAGATGGGCGAACCGGGTGCGTCACGTCGTGCGGCGGAGATAATCGTTGGCATGCTCGATGGCCAGGTGCCGGAAACCGTTGTCGCCGCTTGAATAGGTGAAGAGTGGGAAGATGAGTTCGGAGAAGACGTTGTATCTGATTGATGGCACGGCATTTGCACACCGCTCGTTCCATGCGATCAGAACACAGCTCACCGACGAGTCCGGGAACCCGACCAATGCCGTCTTCGGGTTCACGAAGATGCTGATGAAGCTGTTGAGAGAAGAAACCCCTGGGTATATCGCGGTCGTCTTCGACAGCGGCAAGCCAACGTTCCGCCACGAGATGTACCCGCAGTACAAGGCACAAAGAAAGAAGACGCCCGACGAGCTTATAGCGCAGTTTGGGGTCATCGAAGAGGTTGTCGAGGCGTTCGGCATACCCAAGGTGATCGTTGAGGGATGCGAGGCGGACGACGTTTTGGGCACGCTTGCGAAACGGGCTACGGAGTCGGGGTTCCGCACGGTCATCGTAACCAGCGACAAGGACGCCTTCCAACTGGTGTCGCCGGAGGTCACCGTTTACAACCCAAACAAGGCCAACGGCAGGTACGGCCCTGCCGAAGTGGAAGAGCATTTCGGCGTGCCGCCAGAGCATGTAACGGACGTTCTCGGGCTTTGGGGCGACTCGACAGACAACATCCCGGGCGTGCGCGGGATAGGTGAGAAGGGCTCGAAACAGCTCGTTTCCGAGTTCGGGACGCTCGAGCAGATTTACAGCCACCTTGACGAGATGAAGGATTCCCTGAGAAAGAAGCTTGAGGCGGAGCGCGAGCAAGCGATGCTCAGCCGCCGACTTGCTACGATCAAGAGAGATGTGCCGGTCGAGATCGAGCCGGACTCCTGTGAGTTGAAGGAGTTCGACCGCGAACGGATCGCCGAGCTGTTCAGAAGGCTCAGATTCGCGTCGCTGATGGAGGATTTCCTGCCGCAGACGCACGAGAAGCTCGAGTACAGGATTGTCTCTTCGGTCGAGGAATTGTCAGAGCTGGTGGAGAAGCTGCGCGACCACGGGTCGTTCTGCATCGACGTCGAGACAACGTCCGTGGACCCCATGCGTGCCGGGTTGGTGGGCATTTCCCTTTGTTACAGGCCGATGGAGGCGTATTACATTCCTGTAGGTCACGGAAAGGAGTCGCTGGCACCACTTGGCGACGCTCGTTCCGGCCTCCCCTCGAGAGAGGAAGTGCTCGGTCTGCTCGGGCCGCTTCTTGCCGACGAATCCGTGCGAAAAACCGGCCAGAACATCAAATACGATATGGTTGTGTTGGCTCGACACGGTCTGGATCTGTGCGGGATCGATTTCGACACGATGGTAGCCTCGTACCTGATTGACCCCTCTCACAGGAGGCACAACCTGACGGATCTCTCGGCCGAGCTGCTCGACAGGAAGATGATCCCCATCACCGACCTTATCGGCACGGGATCGAAGCAGATCTCGATGGCCGACGTGGACGTCAACCGCGTGGCCGAATACTCCTGCGAGGACGCAGACGTCACGTGGCGTGTGCGGAGCAAGCTCGAGCCGCTTCTGGAAGAACGCGGCGTGAGAAGTCTCTTCGACGATGTCGAGGTGCCGCTCATATCGGTGCTCGCCAGGATTGAGATGGCTGGTGTGGCGATCGATCCTGCGTCATTCGAGAGTCTTGCTGAAAGGCTCAACAACGAGACAGGCCGGGTCGCCGCGGAGGTGTATGAGTTGGCAGGCGAAAAGTTTAACATCAACTCGCCGAAACAGCTTCAGACCATACTGTTCGACAAATTGAAGCTGCCGCGGCGCAGGCGGACAAAGACAGGGTACTCGACGGACATGGCGGTGCTCGAGGATCTGGCCCTTGAACACCCGCTGCCCGACAAGCTTGTCGAGTACCGCTCGCTCGAGAAACTCAGGGGAACGTACGTTGAGGCGCTGCCGAAACTGGTCAACCCGGAGACGGGGCGGTTGCACACATCGTTCAACCAGACGGTGACGGCTACGGGACGGTTGAGCAGCAGCAATCCTAACCTGCAGAACATACCTATCCGTACGGAACTGGGCCGCGAGATTCGGGCGGGGTTCGTGGCGGACTCGCCCGACAATCAACTGCTCTCGGCGGACTACTCCCAGATCGAGCTGAGGGTGTTGGCCCATCTGTCGCGCGACGAGGCGCTTGTCGGTGCGTTCAATGCCGACGCGGACATCCATAAGGACACTGCCGCGCGTATCTTCGGCGTCCAGCCGTCGCA
>Ga0114922_10002290_pt1 | contig 17968 bp, 10 predicted proteins | sample AartaG_FD_100975 | JGI IMG/M metagenome (GOLD analysis project Ga0114922, IMG submission 100975) | Deep subsurface microbial communities from Aarhus Bay to uncover new lineages of life (NeLLi) - Aarhus_00045 metaG | ecosystem: Environmental > Aquatic > Marine > Oceanic > Sediment | place...
AGCTGATGAACATCATATCCGAATCCAATCCTTATATCCATCCTATCTGAACTCTCTGAATTTGTCAAAATCCAAACCAAGTGTAAACCTCATGGTGTTGGCCAATGGATTGTTACGTCCTGATGTTGGAATCAGGTATGAGAAATCGAGTGAAAATACATTTAATTGAAGTCCAACACCTGCGGCAAAATATTTTCTGTTGCCTTTGGTTTCATGTTCATGAAAGTATCCAGCCCTGATGGCAAACTGATCTCTGTACCAGTATTCTGCGCCAATGGAATACATGATCTCGTGTATTTCTTCCTTAAAACCACCCGGGGCATCGTAAAATGATTGAATCCAGCTTAAAGGCAGTGAGGTAGGCTGTTTCCTGCCATATTGTAAGACATTATCACCATTGCTGTCAGTGCTGTCAGTAAAATATACAGGTGGAGTCGGCACAAGCATTTTGTTAAAGTCAAGTGCCAGACTGATGTTGTTATAATCATCCAGATCCATGGTGATCCTGCCTCCAATTCTTATACTGGCAGGAATGAATTGTTTTTCGGTATCATCGGTATAGGAGATTTTTGTACCGAGATTTGACAGACAAATGCCCCATGCATATTGGCTTGATTTGCCATCAATCTCTATGTCTTTCTGATAGTAAGTTGACAGATCAGCAGCAAAGGAAACACCCGCATTGTATTCCTGATTGTTAACAGTACCTCCTCCGGTAATATCAGAACGGACAAATCTTAAAGTCAGCGCACTGGAAAAGTTATCAGTAAACAATCTGGCATATCCCAGATCCAAAGTAAATTCATTGGGCCGGTACTGACCGACATAATCACCAAACTCACTGCGAAAAACAATGTCACCCAATGAGAAATATAACAGGGAGGCACTTAAAACCTGTTTATCATCAAATCTTTTGTAAAAATTCAGATAGGCAAGGTTGATATCATTAACCAGTTTTCTTAACCAGGGTGTATATGATAGAGCAAAACCCATTTCACCGGGAAGAAATGCATATTTGGCAGCATTCCAGTGCTGTGAACTGGCATCGGGCTTGGTTGCAACACCAACATCTCCCATGGCACCAGCTCTGGAATCGGGCGCAATTGTAAGGAAGGGGACTGTTGAATGAATCGGATTGGCAACACCTCCTAAAAGTTCACTGGTGCTCTGTGTCTGTGAGAATCCGTCAAAAACAATAGTCAGCAACAAGCAACTGTAAAATAATTTTTTTAAAATCATCACCTTAATAATTTTTGTGGAGCAAATATAAAACATTCTATTACAATATAAAATTGAGAAAACCTAATAATTTAGTATCATGAGTTTTTCAAATTTTTCGGCATGATGCCCTTCGCTGGTCTCTAAAACCAAACGGTAAGGATAAATTCCCCTTAATATTCTATTCCCGTTCATATCTCTTCCGTCCCATTCAATTGGTTCAGACCTGTAGCCACCAGCATACAACTCCTGGAAGATAGAATGGATTAACCTGCCGGAAAAATCAAATATCTCTATCCTGACGGTCAGATTTTTATCAGGCATATTATGCTCAAACTGGAAAAAAGTATTATCAGTAACAGGGTTCGGGAAATTGAATACTTTTTCAATAACCAGGTCATCAGAGTCAATGACTTTGAAAGTTATCATTTTGTCTGAAGAGTTGTTAAATACATCCCAGATCTTGACAGTCAGGGTATGATTGCCCGGAGTTAAATCATTCAGCTGGTAAATGACTTCTCCTCGCTGATAATTATCCTGAATGGTCTGATAATAATCATTGAGTACAATTGGATTATTTGTATTACCGTCAAGAATACCAACGATATCATGACCTATTCCATTCCCGGTGGTATTGATCCCGCTTTTATCCCAAACCGTGGCTAAAATTTTGGGATCCTTATCTGTAATCCCTCCATCCATGAAGTTTTCATCATTCAGATATAAATCAATCTCAGGACCTGTAAAATCTCCGGTAAGCTGGTCTGATGTCCCACCAATAAGAAATTCACTGAAATAGCCGTGAGCATCAATGATTTCATTCTGAGCATAATAGTTGATTTTTCCTTCTCCTATGGTATAGGAAATGTCTTTTGGTACGATGAAAGAAAATTTAAACCTCCCATCTGTCACACTTGCTTCACCTTTAAATAACAGGTTTTCCTGAATGATGAAATCCATTACATTTTGGTCAGGATCATTGACAAGGGTTGACATTGTCTGTACCTTGTCAAATACCATTGGATGTATTGATCCATTAAAATCTTCAAATAAAAGACTGTCATGATTAATGATATGACCTGACACAGTGATTTCCCTGAATGCTTTCAGGGTATCCAGGGGTTGTGTAATACTGGCACCGTTAATTGAATCTGTTACAACCTGATATTCAGGATAGGCAAGTTGTAACGCAGGATCTCCAAGCAAAGTGAAATTTAGCTTGTTCCGGTCCTGACCAACGGCATTTTTAGTCAACATGATGACATCGCCCATTCGGTAACGCTGCCCTTTCTCATTAAAGAGGAATGCCTTGTAGTAAAAATTCTGGTTCAGATAATGATTCAGATGTGAATAAACTACCCTGGTCGTTGAAAGCAATGCAATTGCTCCGCCATTTGCATTTAAAAGCGCTGCTTCACCTGCGGATGTCTGTTCTTTGAATTTACCGTCTTTTTCATCTACTATCATATTATCCCATCGGCTGAATTCACAGGTTGCAGTGATAAAAAGAGGATACATTCCCTTGTTATTCAGTTTTTCTATATCCTGTTTTAAAAGAATTCGCTCCTCAGCCATCCCGTTCTCACTTCCGTGTCCTGTATAGTTAAATATCAGGATCCCTTTATTGAAATTATCCAGAATCGCTCTATTCACATCCGGATAACTGTTCCCACTTGAAGAGGTTACCTGTTTGTAAGCGTCCAGCAAGACTTTTTTTACAACAAAACCAGGGTAGTTCGATCTGATATAATCAGCAAGACTGTTAGCCTGCTGCATATGTGTATTTCCATCCTGGTCATCACCAATGAACAGTAAGGTGTTTCTCCAATCCTGCATTGTTGAAGAGGAACTATAAGAAAGTATCTTATCAAGAACGGCATTTGCTTCGACGGTATCTCCGACCGGTAATCTTCCGATACCGATGTCGAGCATATAATATTCCATGGAATCGCTGCCACCCTCATTAAAATCAAGAAATCCATAAAAATCATCCGATACATAAGAGTGTGTGTAAGTCATTGAGCTGTAAGACTGGTATGTTGGCACAAAATTTGGATTTCCTTCATTTTTTGAATAATTATTGAAGGATCCATCACCAAATAATAAAAGATATTGCAGATCATTTTCATCCCCCGGGGATCTTTCATACAGCATTCTGGTAAAATCTCTTATTGCACTGATATCGGGCATTCCTGATGAAAATTCATTATAAATCTTTTCTGTGGTTGTCACAAATACACTATAGTTGTCCTTTGTCCTGTGAAATTCTGCCAGTCTTTCTGCCTGATTCAAAAACAAAGGATGTGTCACGATCAACATTTTATGCGGGGCAGTACCATGAAGATTTTGATTGTCTATGTGTGCAGTACTTTTGTCCATCAAAGGAACCATCAGTTCCATGTTGTTATCAAATGCGACATATTCGTTCAACTCATTGGCAGATGATTTAAAGGCCATGCCTGCTCCGTAAACAGAGGCATCAATACGGCGAACATTATATATATCGGTGATATCCCATATGATGGTCTGCTCATTCGCATTCTGAATCCTGTATTCGGCAATTCTGTCTTGTTTAACAGATTGTACATCCCTGAAGAATAATGGTTTAGAATCCAATATCAGATGTCTTCTTGAATTCATGGTCAGGTAGTCCAGCCATCCTTCATCCGAACTTTCATTTTTATCATATGTGATTTTTACATCGATGTTGTCACCATTACTTATAAACTGGATCAACTTACTGTTCTGCCTTGCAAATGTTCCGACATTGTCCGTCAGATTGATACTGCTGACACTGATAACTTCGTTGAAAAGGTTATTAATATTAACATTGAAATTTTTTACAGATGAGGATCTGCTGGCTACATTTGCTTTTAAGATGACCGGAGATGTTGTGACAAGATGCGGAAAACTGAATGTGGTATCAAAGCTGGTGGAAAAGTCGAATTTCTCGCCAAACCATTGACGTCCGGACTGGATTAGATTATTCAAATTTCTTTCGTGATAATCGTGGTCATCAAAAGAAGTAATAATAGTATCTGCAGGTTCAGCCAGGCCAGGCAAAGATTCTATCTTTTTACCCGCTCCCAGAGAGGATGTCAGGAAATAATTTGAATATCCTGAATAATTATTAACCGAATGTTGAAAAAGTTCTTCTGTCTGGTCATAAGTCCATGTTACGATTCCTTGTCCATAAAACAATATATAATCACCCTGATTAAAGATTCCGTCAGCTCCTTTTACCATATAAATTGCATTCTCCATCAGATCATCGGGCCTGGACTGACGATTCATCAATGGCAGTGTTTTTCCTCCATTGCCATAGATCCTGACATTTTCGGGACTGGATATTCCCAGCTCAATCAAATCATTATATGTAAGTTTATAAATTCCCGATTTCCGAATGGAAATTTTAAACCATTCCCCGGAAGTTAAAACCGAATTCTCTTTATATGCAATGCCGGTTGATTTGCTCATATCTGAGATTCCGGCAGATTTATCTCCCGGTGTGATCTCGACGGTAAAAGAGGTCAGTTTTTCAATTAAATTTGTATTGGGATTCTTTCTTAATGGAAGCAGGCTTACTGAGACCGATGGATTCCTTTGATCATATGTTTTGTATGTATTTAAAACAAAGTCGGATGATAATTCATCCAGCAGGATTACATTCTCAAGTTCGCTGTAGGCAACAGGCTGATATTCGACATCCCTGATAATTATTTTCGGTTGATGATAATAATCCGGAACATGAAGGAGTTCATTATAGTAAGGGAACAATGTTTCTGTATTTTTATAAACAGCATTTTCAAAATAGAGGTATTTCCTTTTGGTGAAATGCTCATTATCGGATTCTTTGTTTTCATCAGCCTTCCGGCTGGATTTCCAGTGAATGGTTCTTTTGACAACCAGTTCCTGGCATAAGACTGAATTGGATAAGAATATGAATAAAATGAGTAAATACCTCATATATTTACAGTAATTTTTCACGAAAGTAATAAAAATAACAAAGGACGCTTCCATAATTTGACTGACAGCCATGAATTGTAAACGGAGAACCGTTTTTATTATTGTATTTATTCATAATAAACAAAATTCTTGCATAAGGGTTAAATGAGAGTGAAAATTTTCAGCATATTGATTTTTTTATTACATGCAAGTCTGAGTTTTGCCCAGGATCCGCATTTTTCAAATTTTCTTTCCACACTTCCTTATTTAAATCCAGCGTCTATTGCTGGAGTTCAGGATCCTCAGCTAGGTGCAACATACAGAAATCAATGGCCTGCAATGAATTCGGCATTTGTAACTTACTGTGCTTCTTTTATTCAACCTGTTACAAGAATGAACAGTGCATTCGGTGCCAGCATTATTCATGACAATCAGGCAAAAGGGGCTATTGCTAAGACATCTTTATCAGGAATGTATGCATATTCAGTAATGGTATCTGATTTGATCAAACTTACCGGAGGACTTGGACTTTCATATGTTTTTCAAAATGTAAATGAGAACAGGTTTATTTTCGAATCTGATATAACTGGTAATTCCTCAGGCAGTGAACCCATTGATTATGATAACTACAGATCGGGATATGGTGATTTTTCTCTGGGAATGACCATAAATTATGATGACAGATATTATTCGGGTATTGCAGTCAGTCATCTTACCCAGCCAGTCAGACGTAATGGTGAACCTGAATTATTGTCATTATCGAGGCGGTATACTTTGCATCTGAACGGGAAATTCAATATTGTTCCCCGATACAGAAGTGAAGATATTATGCTCTATCCTGGTATTCAGTTTCAGCAGCAGAAGAATTTCCAGGAGCTTGTTTATGGGGCAAACTGTGTAATCGATCCGTTTATTATTGGATTATGGGCAAGACAGGATATCGGATTTAACTTCGATGCAATCATCCTGTTGGCAGGATTTTCGTGGCAGGCATACAATTTTTATTATGCATATGACGTTAATATGAAAAATATTCAATTTTTTTCAACAGGAATGGGGGCACATGAAGTAACATTTTTGTATCATTTAAAGTATAATGGTAAAAGAAAGAAAAGGGGGGCATTAAAATGTCCCAAGATTTAGTTATTTTACTACATTGTTATTAATTAGAATAAAATATTGTTGTAAATTAGAGTTAATTATTATTATATTTGAATAATAAAAACCGCAAAACAATGAACATCAAGTATTCTGCAATAGCAAAAATTTTTGTTTTGTTAATTATTCTTTCGGCATGTGGAGGAGGTGGCTCGAGAAAGATATCAACTACAACCGGTTGGAATTATAATGATCCAGAAATGGGAGGATTTGAAGTTAAGTTTGGTTACGATCAGGAAACAGGTCCGGGCCTAATCTTTATAGAAGGAGGTACTTTTACAATGGGCCGGGTTGAACAGGATCTGATATACCAATGGAACAATGTTCCGCGAAGAGTTACAGTCAGTTCCTTTTATATGGATCAAACAGAGGTTAGAAATGTTGACTACAGAGAATATCTTTTCTGGATAAGCAGGGTTTTTATTGATTACCCTGAAGTATACAGGAAGGCTCTGCCGGATACCCTGGTATGGAGAAGACCTATGGCATACAATGAGCCTTATGTGATGTATTATTTCAGACATCCGGCATATAACGATTATCCTGTGGTTGGAGTCGACTGGTTGCAATCAACGGATTTTTGTTCCTGGAGGACAGACAGGGTGAATGAAGGCATTATGATTCGTGAAGGGATACTGAATCCTGATCCAAATCAGCTTGGTGAAGAGAACTTTAATACTGATGCTTATCTCGCAGGTCAGTACGAGGGACTGGTTAATAAAAACCTCCAATCCTTGGATCCGAATCAGGAATTCAGAAGAGTTCAGCTTGAAGACGGTATGCTGTTGCCTAAGTATCGGTTGCCAACGGAAGCAGAATGGGAATTTGCAGCACTTGCACTTATAGGTAATTCATATGAGGAGCGTATTTATGAAAGAAGAATTTATCCATGGGATGGACATAATGTCAGAAATGATGCAAAAAGGAACAGAGGTCAGATGAGGGCTAACTTTATTCGTGGCAGGGGTGACTATATGGGTGTTGCAGGTGATCTGAATGATAATGCACCAATTCCCTCTCCGGTTGAATCCTATTGGCCAAATGATTATGGTCTTTATTGTATGGCCGGAAATGTAAATGAATGGGTAGAAGATGTATACAGAGCGATGACATTTCAGGATTTCGATGAATTCAATCCTTTCCGTGGTAATGTATTTGTGACCCTGGAAACAGATGAAGAAGGCAACGTTGCTGAAAAAGATAGTCTCGGAAGGTTGAGATATCGTCCTGTGACAGAGGAAGAAGCAATTAACAGATGGAATTATAAAAAATCCTATTACAAGAACTACAGGGACGGAGACTATGAATCCAGTGTAATTGACGGTGTAAACTGGGCACTTGATGCACCTGCACAAACACTTGATTCAAGAAGAATGTATGTACGTGATATTGAAGGACAGGAAGCCGCTTCTCTGGTAAGCGACAAATCAAGGGTTTATAAGGGCGGATCCTGGAGAGACAGGGCGTACTGGTTGAGTCCCGGCTCAAGGAGATTTCTTGATGAAGACCAGTCTCGAGACGATCTTGGTTTCCGCTGTGCCATGACAAGAGTTGGAACTCCTATGGGATTTTAAGAACGTAAATAAGAATTATAAAGGGACCTCATTAGCAATAATGGGGTTTTTTTATATGAACATTGGAATATGGACGTCATCAAAGACCTTTACAGCATATTTTGTAATCACCCTGTTGTCTCTATTGATACCAGGAATATTCATCCTGGTTCAATTTTTTTCGGAATTCGCGGACCAAATTTCAATGGATCTGATTTTGCTGATGAAGCTCTTGAGAAAGGAGCCGCATACGCTGTGGTCGATGACTCGGTTAAATCAGATAATGTTCATTTTATCAGGGTCAAGGATACGCTTGCAACATTGCAAAAACTTGCCCGGCACCACAGAAGCAATATTAAGATTGAAATATTTGCCATTACCGGTTCAAATGGTAAGACAACAACCAAGGAATTATGCAATGCTGTGCTGAGTCGAAAATTCAATGTTTCATCAACAACCGGAAACTTAAATAACCATATAGGAGTTCCTCTTACCTTGCTTTCTCTGACAAAAGACACTGAAATTGGTATCATCGAGATGGGAGCAAATCATCACGGAGAAATTGCTGAACTATGCGATATTGCCTTACCGGATTACGGATTAATTACCAACATTGGCAAGGCTCATATTGAAGGTTTCGGCAGTATTGAAGGGGTTCGGAAAACCAAAGGCGAACTGTTTGAATTCCTTATGAAAAACAATAAGACAATTTTTGTAAATGAGAATGATCTTCAGGTAAAATCGCTGTTATCGAGCGGATACCAGAAATATGTTTTTTATCATAATGAATTCTGCAATGGTACACTGGTCTCCAAGGATCCATTCCTGAAGCTGGACATTCAAATCTCAAATCATAAATTCCTGTTAAAAACAAACCTGATTGGCAGTTACAATATCGAGAATATTTTGGCCGCCGTGGTGGCAGGCAACTATTTTGGTGTCTCAGAAGATGATATAAAGCTGGCCATAGAGGAATATCAGCCCGATAATTTCAGATCTCAGTTTATTAATTCCTCTCTTAATAAAATTGTCATGGATGCATATAATGCAAATCCATCAAGCATGATGTTGGCGATTGATAATTTTCTTGAGATGGAGGGTGAAAAAAAATTATTAATCATCGGACAAATGCTTGAACTGGGAGATACTTCATACTCTGAGCATCGAAAAATCATTGAATATCTGGCCGCCAGGCAGTTTGACAATGTTATTTTTATCGGGGATCATTTCATTGAAGCAGGTAAAGAAATGAATTTCAGGTTTTACAGAACTGTTGACGATTTGATCGGTGAGATTGATCCGGCAAAATATCATTCAAATCTGGTGCTCATTAAAGGTTCAAGAGGAAATCAACTAGAGAAGCTACTGCCTTTTTTATAGACATATGATTCATCGGATTATCATTATTCCCCATCCTGTGGTACCTGCACCTCCCAAAGCATTTCTATATGAGAAAGAACGTAATTAAAATAAATTTTAAAAAAAGAAATATAAAAATGCTATTTAAACATACTAAACGTAAAAAATACGTTTAGTATATAAATAAGTAATTAATTCCTAATTTTGTTTTACATAAGTCAAAGAATGAATACCGGATTTAACCCGCATATTTCTGTTGATATTGTCGTGTTTGGATTTGAAGACAACGAAGGATTGAAGGTACTGTTAATTAACAGAGATAAGGATGAAGATAAGAAATCAATTAAACTGAAACTTCCGGGTAGTCTAATCATTCTCAGTGAGCGTTTGCATGATTCAGCTCAAAGGGTATTGATGGAACTGACAGGTATAAAGGATATTTATCTCAAACAATTCGCGGTATTTGATAATCCCGAGCGACTTAAAGACGGAGAGGATCTTCAGTGGCTTCGGAACACTTCAGGTACCAATATTGAGAGGGTTATTACAATAGCTTATTATTCTCTGGTTAAATTGTACCATTATTCTGAAACCGAACTTTCAAAAGCTTATAATGCCAGATGGTATAATCTGGACAGTGTTCCTGAATTGATATTTGATCACAATGAGATTCTTGCTGAAGGTTTATCAACACTTCAGAAGGAGTTTCTCACCGAACCCCTTTGCTTTAGACTTTTACCCGGAAAATTTACAATTAATCAGCTGCAACGCATCAGTGAGTCTATTCTTGGCTTTACACTTGATAACAGGAATTTCAGAAAAAGGATCAACAAGCTGGAATATATTGTTCCTCTGAATGAGCATCAAACAGGAGTCTCGCACAAACCTGCCAGGTATTATATTTTCGACAGCAAGAAATTTGAGATCATCAATAGAGAGCTCACAGGTTTTATTGTTTAGGTTTCCACCCGACAAGCAGAAAAAATTACTTTACCAATCTTAACAAATTTTGTTTTAACTTATGAAAAGTTTCAATTACTTTTAGGTAAATTTATTTCACCAATAATCAATTGATTACAAAAAGTTCATCATGTAGGATATGGAATTGATCATCATCCTGATCTTATTCATATACATAGCTTTTCTACATTATCAGCTGATGAAGAAGAATCTTTTTCTGGAGTCGATAGTGGAAAAGCTCTCCAGGCTGGATAAAAACTGGAATAAAGATGTTATTCTCAGTTTTTTAAGAAAACTGCAGAACATCAGTACCGAAAGCATGATAAAGGAAGATAAAATTCTTCATGAAAACATACTTGATTACCTGATTGAGAACAGAAACTGCAGAACATTTATCCATTACACAAAAGGAAGTGATACCGCGCAAAAAATCGTCGAGGAGGGTTTCAGATTTGCCATCTCTTTTCATAAAACTGCCGAGCCTATTTCAACCGACCAGATTGATTTAATTTACAAGCACAACCTGCATAAGTATTTTGGTAATTACATCATAGTGATTTGCATTTCCAGGGATATATATAAATATTATGAGAATGAGTTGAACAAAATTGATCAGATAAATATGAATGTTGAACAGATTCTGAATGAATCGCAACCGGAACTTGATGAGAATAAGGATGAAATATATACGCTTCCAAAGCAATATATAAAAGGTTATTTGAATTATGAAAGCGGTGAGATATTTAGTAATCCTGATTTCAAACCGGATTATGATTCTCAGTTATTCAAAAAAAACCTGCAAAAGGTAAAGAATGATTACAGCTAATAGGATGGTAAGGTCTGGTTAATCAAATTTCAAATTCATCCCCACGGGCCGGAATTTCCGGACTATTAAATCCGGCTTCCGCCATTCTTGTCTTGTATCTCTCCTGTGTCTCTTTTTCACCATGTACAATAAATGACCGGGTAATCTGAGATGCATCCTGACACCCGAGGAATTGCAGCATTTCATTGTAGTCACCATGTCCGCTGTATGAATCAATACGTCTGACATCAGCATTTACCTCATACAAATTGCCATGAATGGAAACCTGCCTGTCTCCCCTGAGTATTCTTGCTCCAAGTGTTGCAGGTGCACAGTAACCAACTGCCAGCACTGTATTTCTTGGATTTGAGATACTGTTTGCAAGGTGATGTTTTACCCTGCCTGCCTCCATCATCCCTGAAGCAGAAATAATGATACAGGGTTTTGTAATATGGTTTAGTTTTTTAGAGTCTTCAGCACTTAAAACATAAAAAAGGGTGTTGAAACCAAATGGATCAGGATCTGTTTCCATGACTTCCAGGATGTCTTTATTAAAGCATTCCGGATGCATCCTGAACACATTGGTGGCATTGATTGCTAACGGACTGTCAACATAAATATCAACCTTTGGAAGCATTCGATCGTTATAGAAATTATTCAATGAATAGACTATTTCCTGTGTCCTGCCGACACTAAATGAAGGAACGATCAGTTTACCACCTTTATCAACACATGTTTCATTTACCACTTGTAACAGCTGTTTTTCTGAATTGACTTTGTCTTCATGCAATCTGTCACCATAGGTAGATTCTGTAATGAGGATATCGGTCTGCGGAAAATCCTCAGGGGCTCTTAAAATTCTGTTAACTGGTCTGCCAATGTCGCCGGTATAAGCTATCCTGGTTATTTTACCATTTTCTTTGATTTCAATATTGGCAACTCCGCTTCCCAGCATATGACCAGTATTGGTAAATCTCACCTTAATATTTTCATCAATATGCAGTTTCCGTTTGTACGGCACGCTAAAAAACAGTTCCATTGATTCAACTGCTTCTTCTTTGGTATAAATAGGTTCAATGGGTTCAAGTCCCTGTCTGGCACGTTTCTTATTGAATGTATATGTATCATGTTCCTGGATGTGACCTGCATCAGCGAGCATAATAGCACACAAATCACGTGTTGCATGGGTACAGATTACCGACCCACTGAATCCGAGTTTATAGGCATATGGTATCAATCCGGAATGGTCAATATGAGCGTGTGTAAGTATGATATGGTCTATTTCAGAAGGTTCAAAACCCAGGTTGCGGTTCATGGAATCAGTTTCCAGACCTTTACCCTGGTACATTCCGCAATCAAGAAGGATCCTTTTACCTGTTTCGGTTGTTATCAAATGTTTGCTGCCTGTTACTTCTCTCGCAGCTCCCAGAAATTTTATGACCATTGTAATTGAATTAATAAGTTTATCATCCAGGAAGTCGGTTCCTGTCTTGCTGATAAATTTAATTATTTCCGGATATTATTAAAATATTATTTTCAATCCTGAATGGTTATTCATTGATAAACTGCAAAACCATCAACAAGTAACAGAATGCTTAAAGCCATTTTCTCGTATTGAGGGCTTCAAAAACCAGAAGGTATTCATGAATATTCTTGATATCAATGACTCCTATCAGGACATCGTTTTCAAAAACCGGTGCTATTTTGGTTCCGGAAAGCTGCAATTTTTCATAAACATCTTTCACGGTATCATCGGTGGTAAATGTCGGGAAATCTGTCTCCATGATCTTATCCGCCTCCACATCCTGTCCGTGATCTGAGAGTCCTTTGATGATGAGGTTTTTGGTCAGTATGCCAACAACCTTGTTATCATCCAGTATGATGAATTCTTCTTCCTGACCATTAAGCAATATATCAACCACCTGCTTAAGAGGCATTCCGGGATTCAGTGGGGTAAAATTCCTCATCAGCAAATCATTGATCTTTTTTCCCTCAAGCATCGATTTTGATTGTACATCCTGCAATTCGGCCTGTGCTCCTATGAATACAAATACTGCAATCAATATCAGAAAAGGATTGTTAAAAAGACCCCAAATTGCGAAGAATATGGCAAAAAGTTGTCCGATTCTCGCAGCTACGCGGGTTGCCTGCAGACGGCTAAACCTGAATCCAAGACCTGCACGTAAAAGTCTTCCTCCATCCATTGGAAAAGCAGGCACCAGGTTAAAGAAAAAAAGCATCAAATTTACAATCAGCAATGCCGGAAGAAATGCTGCCCTGTTTAAATACTGAAATGAAAACAACAATGAAAAATCAAAGCCACCTAACAATAGAATAAAAAAAAGAATCAGGGCTATGGTAAGATTGATCAACGGTCCTGCAATGGCAACAAATAGTTCCTTTTGCGGCTCTTCGGGAATTTTGGTCAGACTTGCCACCCCGCCAATGGGCAATAATGTAATTCCCCTGGTTATGATACCATATCTTTTTGCAGCCAGTGAGTGCCCCAGCTCATGCAGGATCACACATCCGAATATGGTAAGCACAAAGAGAACAGATTCACTCATTTCAGCAAAGGAGCTGCCGTTTTTTATGTTGATGTAAATGATATAGGCAATAAGAATAAAAAAGGTCCAGTGAACTGTAACCTTGATCCCAAATGGTCTGCCGATGTATAACGAGGCTTTCATTAAAGAATTATCAGCTAATATAATATTTTCGACTAAGATATAATATTAACAATAATAATGTCTTTTTGATTAGAAATATTGTTTACAGATAAATTCTGGTTAAATTTTAATCAGACAGACGAGGAATAAAGATCCAAAAGCGAAGTCTGAATTGAAGAAAGCGAAAAAAGGAGAGATTGATATTATTTAAAATTAATAGGTATTCAGCCACTTGTATCTTCTTGCAGTTTCACCAAACTTAACTGCTGCCATTATTTCATGCGATCCAAAAGTATGTTTCATCAGGGAATTGAAGTTATAGTCGAATGCATATCCGATGTAATACCTGTCGACCTTTGCTCCACCAAAAATGCAGAATGCACTGCCTGTGCGAAATGCAAGTCCGGCCCAATATTCCCGTTTAATATGAAGTTTCATCTGAATATCCAGTTGTGCCCGCATGATCTGTGGTATTTTGAGCAATAATGACGGTTCAAGAAGAAAATTGTCATTCAATTCATATTTATATCCTCCCATGATGTTATACTGCCTGTTAAGATGGTAGTTTCCTGTACGATTTTTGCCAAACTGAACAGTAGACTGAAGCACATTAATGGTGGATATTCCGGCATAATAGTCTTTGGATACGGCATATATTCCGATACTTGCATCCGGAATAAACAATGTATGCTTTCCTCCATCAATTAAATCGTCAGGCATATCGTCGGATAAGGTAAGCTTGTCGGTGTTCAATCTCATCTGAAAAAAGTTGACTGATAGTCCAAATGAAATCAATGTTTTTTCGACAGTTAAATGATAGGCATAGGTGCCTTCAATGCCAGTTCTGTCTATTGGGCCGTTATGATCGTTGTAAATATGAGCTCCAACGCCCACTCTTCCGGCACGGCTGGACTTCCTTTTCTTCTTGCGAATGGAAACAGCTTTTGCAATATAACTGTCTGGTAATATCTTTGAATCAATAGTGATGGAATGGGTTTTCGGAGTTCCTTTAAAACCTATCCATTGTTCACGAGCTGTCAGACTGACGGTTGTATATCCTTCTGTTCCGGCAACTGCAGGATTTATGAGAAACCTGTTCATGGTATACTGGCTGTACAAAGGTAGTTGCTGTGCACTCAATCCCACTGTCATGAAAACAAGGTTTATTATAATTGTTAGGTGTTTTAGCATAGATTAAAACTTTGCTGACATTTAAATATCAAAATATTACGCGCCTTTGGTCAATATGTTTAGATTCTACAGCAACTTTTCCACAAATCTCCATAAAAAAAATATAAACGACCTAATAATCTTGACCAGAGATGTTAACAATTTTCAACAATGGTTTTTCGTACATCAGTGTTCTGTTTTTATCTTATAATTGTTAATGTTCCGGTTAAAGGTTCGCTACCGGGAACATTCAGATCAATCACATAGTAATAATTGTCAACCGGCAAATCTTTACCATTGAAAGTTCCTTTCCAATCGTTTTCATAGCCTCCATCGATACTGAATACCAGTCTTCCCCACCGGTCGTATACTTCAATTTTTGCATCCGGGAAAAGGTCGATGTTGTTAATAACCCATTCGTCATGATTTCCATCTTCGTTTGGTGTGAAGGCATTGGTTATTTTGCCGAGTAAGTTTACAGGACTACACTCAATAATCTGAATGGTGTCTGTATCAGAACATCCGTAACTGTTTGTTACAGTTAATGAAATGGTCTGCTGACCGGAATACACAAAAATGTAACTTCCGGTCTCTCCGGTCGACCATTGATAGGTATTAAATCCTGTTGCTTCGAGCCTGTAAGCACCTGTTCCGCAAAGAACAGTATCTTTACCAAGATTAAGGAGAGGAAGCTCATTTACTATCAGCATAACTGAATCTGATGCAGTACATCCATACTCATCCGTAACGCTAACTTTTATGATTCCTTCATCACCTGTTGTAAAGGTTGAGAGGTTGCTACCATCATTCCATTCGTAGTAATCAAATGGTTCACTGGTTGCAAATGTATATGTTTCTCCCTGACAAATCTCTACATCTTCACCTATGCTTACAGAAGGTACAGATATGTGAACCTCAGCCTCAGATAATGGTCCCTGACAGCCGTATATATTTGTTTCAAGAGCGGTTACAGAATAATCGCCCGGATCAATATCCCAATATACACGTATTGTTTCAGTCATTTGGTTCTGGATATTCAGTGAGGGAATATTCCAGGTTATTGTTGAACCAACAGGTGTCTCAACCGTATAGACTCCACTATCGTTTGTACACAGAATATCAAGATAATCCTGAAAATCATCATCAGGTTTCAGACTGTTAAGAATAATTATGGAGTCCGGAATGGGATGGGATTTACCCCAGCTGCTGGATAACCATTTGCTTGCACAACCTGTTGCCGAATTGTATACTTTTGCCCAAATCATAACCGAATCATTCTCCAGAAGATATTCACTGTGTGTATACGGTGGTGTTATATCCTTATCAACATTTGCTCTGCTGGTATCATTGGAGAATTCGACCTGGTCAAATTGAGGACTGTCTTCGATCGTAAATAATATCGATCCCTCACCACATATGGATTCTTCCAGAATGGTGGCTGAGGGTATTGGATTGACAGAAATATAATCGGCAAGAGTCAGCGTATCGGTTAAGCCATCGGTTATAATGAGTTTGACAGTCTTTAAACCGGTCTGACCATATGTCACTTTATGCGGACCTGCTCCTGTTGCACTCTGTGGTACAGCTGCATCTCCGAAATTCCATTGATATTGGGTTACATCACGGGTTCCCTGTGATAAACTGGTGAAAGTAACCGTATCTGCCAGACAGATTGAGGTATCATCAGCCGCAAAATCTGCTTCAAGATAACATCCGATTAATCCAATATCAAGTATTTGCTCTGTTCCGCTACAACCGAATAGATTTGTTGCAACAACACTGATATCTCCACTGATGGATCCGAATGAAACCGTTATACTATTTTTTTCAAGACCGGTTGTATCTGAAGTTATTGAAGCATCGGCAGGTACATTCCATGTGTATTTTGCATTTGCTGATAATGTTACTGAATAGGCTACATCTTCTTCAAAGCACACTGGTGTGGAGTTACCTGAAATTAAAGAGGTTACTGGTGTCGGATTGATGGTGACAAGCACAACGAGGCGGGCATCTGATTCACATCCATCAACTGTCTGTGATGCATAGTAATTTGAACCGTCTGTCAGCAACTCAGAACCAGCAAGGGAAGTCCCTCCGGTTGGTACCGAATACCATTGTATATCTGTTCCTGTTGCTGAGAGGTCATCAATGGTCTGGTTATCTGCACAGAATATCTGATTTGTGTCCCCTGAAGGAGGTGTATTGAATTCTGCAATGACTGCGCTGTCACTCATCATTTTGGAACCACAGCCATTGGTGGCAATAACCTTGTATGTCCCCTCCAGCTTATCATTCCATGTAACAGGATTGCCGTTACCAACAACCGGAAGACCGTCGTCAGAACCATCCTTCTGAAGCTGATAATTAACACCAATTTCGCTGCTGCTGAGATTTACCGGTAATCCTGATGCGCCAATACAATAATTGCCTGTACCAGTTACATCAAATGTTGCCGGAAAGGCTCCAGCAATGATGATTATTGCTGATCCGTTCATGTCTGAACTTCCGCAGCCATTTGTGGCAACTACAGTATAGGTACCTGCTGTTCGATTGTTCCAGATAATCGGATTGCCATCGCCAGTGACTGGTAGGCCATCATCTGTACCATCTTTAACAAGCTGATAGCTTACTCCTAACTCGCTTCCACTCAGATTGACCGGTAATCCTGTGCCACCTGCACAATATGTTCCTGTTCCGGAAACATCAAATATTCCCGGATTTGCTGAATATACAAGCATTCTGATGGCATTGCTTGTTGCCGGATTATTTGTTGCACAAGCCTCATCCGATGTTAATTCAACAGTTACTGAGTCCAAATTGACAGGTGAATAAACATATGTGTCTGAATTTGGTCCAACCGGACTTCCATTTACTTTCCATTGATAGATAGGGGAAGTACCTCCATTGGTAGGCGATGCTTTAAAAGTAACATTCACACCTGAACAAGTATTATTTTGATCTTCGATAATTACAACACTTACCGGTAATAAAGAATCAACAGTAATGACAGCAGCAGTGCTGTCAACACAACTATTAGCATTAGTAACAACCACTTTCACAGCATCACCATCAGCAAGCGTTGTAGTAGTATATGTAGTACTGGCTCCGTTTTGAACCTGTACATCATTTAG
>Ga0114922_10002291_pt1 | contig 17965 bp, 12 predicted proteins | sample AartaG_FD_100975 | JGI IMG/M metagenome (GOLD analysis project Ga0114922, IMG submission 100975) | Deep subsurface microbial communities from Aarhus Bay to uncover new lineages of life (NeLLi) - Aarhus_00045 metaG | ecosystem: Environmental > Aquatic > Marine > Oceanic > Sediment | place...
GATTGGATGAATAAATAGTCAATCTTGGCATCCTTCATTCCTCGGTTTACACTTTTCAAGAATGCGGGCCTTCGCCGCGCCGCAGCGGCTACGGCCGCGCAGGCGGGCACCAAGAGATAAATTCTCTTGTTCGTACTTTTTGGTGTCAGGTGTCAGGTGTCAGGTGTCAGGAGCGAGAAACGCAAGATCTGAACACTGAACACTGAAACCAGGTGTCAGGTGTCAGAAACTGAAAAAGCAAGACCTGAAACCTGAACACTGAAACCTGAACACTGGTCAATAGGTGTAAACTACTTTATGGCGAAAATGAAGGATGCCTCAATCTTCAATCGGCTCCAATATCGTATTATCTATCAATCGCGTCTTACCGACCCATACGGCCAAGGCCATCAGAGTCGGCCCATCAACCCGGTCCACGTCCTCGAGGGTTTCCGGGTCGCACACGGTCACATAGTCAATTTTCGTATAAGGATAGGAGCGGATAAGCTCTGATGCCCCACGGATGAGTTCCCTGGCATCCCTTATCCCCTGAGCCACGGTTTCCTGGGCCTGTTGAAGGGACTGAAAGAGGGACAGGGCAGAGCGCCTTTCATCCTCAGACAAATAGGTGTTTCGGGAGCTCATGGCCAGACCGTCTGCTTCTCGCACAATCGGCACCCCGATGATCCTTATGTCAAGACGCAAGTCGCGTACCATACGCTGGATGATAAGCAACTGCTGGTAATCCTTTTTCCCAAAGATTGCCACCTGGGGTTTGACTATGTTAAAGAGCTTGGTTACCACCGTGGCCACACCACGAAAATGGCCTGGCCTTGATGGGCCGCAAAGGTACCGGGGAAGCATCTCCAGATCAACATGGGTCTGGTATGCTTTGTCATACATGGCCTCGGCCTCAGGGGCAAAGATTACATCGACCCCCACAGACTCGGCCAGGCTCATATCCCGATCTATATCACTGGGGTAGGTCTGAAGGTCTTCTCCAGGGCCAAACTGTGTAGGGTTGACAAAGATGCTTATGATCAAGGCGTCCCCATGTTTTCGCCCCTCACGCATGAGGGCCAGATGACCCTCATGAAAGTAACCCATGGTGGGAACGAAAGCGATGGTCTTGCCGGTTTGCAGCAGGCGCTTTGCTTCCTGCTGCATGTCGTCTATGGCTGTGATGATTCGAATGTGGCCCTCCATACATAAAACATTTAAATTAATGCTTCATTTTGCAAATGTCAACATGATTGTCGCCACTTGTAGATGCGGGCCGAGATATGATATAGAGAGGGCAAAATATTTGCTCACGGAGGACTTATGATTGATCGTAGATTCCGGTTAAAACCCCTCATGGTGGAGCTGGGCGTTGTCTTTTTATTAACAGTTCTTTGCCTCATTCCCCTTTCCCACGGTTATGTAAATACGGAAACAGATCCAGGTGCTCCAGCTCAAGGCGCACCTGATGTCCTTGATAGCCCATGGATTGATCGGATTATCCCTTCCAAGCCCAATGATCTGTTGGTTGTTTTGAAAAACGGGCTCACAGTATTGATTCGTGAGGCTCACGGATCAAAAGTGGTCTCGTCTCGGGTATTGGTCAAGACCGGATCGATTTATGAGGGACAGAGGACGGGAGGCGGGCTTTCTCACTACCTGGAGCACGTAGTCTCAGGCGGCACAACTTCAAGGCTTACCGAGGCACAGATCAAGGTGCGTCTTCAGGCCATAGGCGGGGCCTCCAACGCTTATACGAGTTATGGCCATACCGGATATTTTATCAATACCACACGGGAGCATCACAAAGAGGCCCTTTCCCTGCTTTTGGCCTATGTGACTGACTGTCAATTTGATGAAACCGAATATCAGAGAGAGAAGGGTGTGATTCTCCAGGAATTTCAGATGGGCGAGAACGACCCCTCGCGCCAACTCTGGTACTCATTTATGAAGACAGCGTATCGCAAGCATCCTGTCCGGTATCCGGTTATTGGGCAAAAAGAGATCTTTCTCAAAATGGACAAAGAAGATCTCGTGGCGCATTATCGTCGATGGTATGGGCCAGAAAATATGGTCGTTTCGGTGGCTGGAAACGTAGATAAAGAGGAGGTACTCAAAACAGTGCTTGATCTTGCCGGGCCCCTGAAACACGCTGCAAATCCCCCATATGTTCTTCCGGCAGAACCACCCCAGCTCGCCCCGCGTAAGGTGGAAAAGACCGTACCCATGGCAAGGATCGCACAGGCTCAAATTGGCTTTCGAACCGTTGCCCTAACCGATCCAGACCTTTATCCCCTTGATGTGCTGGCTGTTGTCATGGGTGATGGCCGCACTTCAAGACTGTATCAAACAGTACGCGATAACAAGGGCCTGGTCCTTTCGATCAGTGCCGGGAGCTGGACCCCCGTTTTTGCAAAAGGCCAGTTTTTGATTTCTATGGATCTCGCTTACGAAAATCTGTCGAAAGCAATTGATGCGGTCTGGGAAGAACTCTCAGACGTTCAGAAAAACCCGGTAAGTGAAGAAGCTCTGAAGAGGGCCAAGAACAAGGTGGTGGCAGACCATATCTTTGGTCAGGAGTCTGTGCAAAGCCAGGCCAGTCGGCTTGGATTGGATTGGGCAGCCACGGGTGATCCTTATTTCAGTGAAAACTACGTGTCAAAGATCCAGGAGGTTGCCTGCGAAGATGTGAGGCGGGTAGCAAAAAAATACTTTCAGAGGGACCGGATGACCCTTGCAGTGATCAAGCCGCCCGGGGCAGCATCGAAACCCCGGGAGTTGCCGTCGCCACCTTCTATCTCACAGGAAAAAGTTCACAAGATCATACTGCCAAATCAAATGACTCTTCTTCTGAAAAGGAACACAGCTGCGCCCATTGTTGCCTTAAAGCTCATGGTGAAGGGGGGACTTCGGTTTGAGCCAGTCGAAAAGGCCGGCCTTTCTCACTTCATGGCATCTCTTCTAACCAAGGGGACCAAGAATCGGTCCAAGATCGAGATTGCAAAGACCGTCGAAGATCTGGGTGGATCGATCCGGTCGAGTTCTGGACACAATGTGGTCAGCGTCTCCGTTTCTGTCCTGAAAGAACACCTCGACATCGCTCTCAACCTGCTTTCCGACGTGGTTCTCCATCCCACATTTCCGGAAAGTGAAATCGAAAAGCAGCGCAGGGAGACTCTCATGGCGATCCAAAGGCTCGATGAGCACTGGACGTCAGAGATTACCCGGCTCTTCAAGCGGCATTATTACCATAAGCACCCCTACCGAAATGATGTGATCGGCTCAGCCAAAGCTGTGGAGAGCTTTTCCGCTGAAGACATAAGAGATTTTTATGAATCGATCATGATGCCGAACAATGCCGTCTTGGCTATATTCGGAGACATTGATCCTGAGGCAGTCACTTTTAGGGTGGAAAAGGCATTTAAAGATTTTAAACCCGGTATTTTGGAACAGCCTATCATTGAGATGGAGACCCAAAATATTATCCAGGACGAAATCTTTGGGATATTCAACGAGAAGACATCGGCGGCTATTGTCATAGGGTATAACGGCCTGACGCTTGCCGACCACGACCGCCCCGTGGTGGAAGTGTTGGACGCCGTTGTTTCAGGCATCCGATATCCCAGTGGGTGGCTCCACGACGCCCTGAGAGGCGGGGACAAAGATCTGGTCTATGTCGTGCATGCCTATCCCGCCTTTGGAATCGATGGCGGGTATTTCGGGATAATGGCCCAGACCACCATCGACAATCTTGACGAGGTCTTCAAGATTATTCTGGATAATATGGCCTTGATTCAAGATACGGAGGTGGACTCCGCAACCTTAGAGCGAGCCAAAAGTATGTGCATCACCACACATGAGATTGGCCTGGAAAGGATTGCGTCTCAGGCCTCAAGTGCTGCTGTCAACGAGATTCTGGGGTTGGGCTATGACTATGATAGCAAGTATCCTGGCTTCATTCAGCGTGTTAGTGCGGGGGACGTCTTGCGGGTGGCAAAGAGACTGTTTTTCCACCATTTGATTGTATCAACAAAGCCGAAACAAGTGCCTACTTCTGCACCATGAAGCAACCCAGGTATTTTCGGATGACCTGGGTATAGAATTCAATCTTTTCTTCGTCTTCGGCTCCTCTGATCCCTTTGAAATTGAAAAACGTAAGGCCGTTCTCGTAATTGATTTGAGAAAGGGCCTCGCTTCTTTCGGTTACTCGTTGCTTGTATAACTGATTGCCCAACGCCCGGATCTTTTTTATGCGCTCTTTCTTGACCAGGTCGCGCCGATTATATGCTTTCAGTACCTTGAGAACCACCCAGTACGATTCGAAATAGGTCTTGAGGAAGCTTGCAAAACACAACAGTTTCCGGAAACCTGCAGCAGTAATATTGTAAGTGTCAGGAAGCGTTGGATGAGGCATGAGTATGGCGTCATCAATGAATGCCTTGAGGGTCTTCCTGACCATATATTCGGGGGTCTTGTCTACGTCGTAGGCGAACTCGTATTTAAAAAAATCTTGCAAGAAGTTGTAATCCGACTGCAAGGCCGATGCCGAGAATTGAAAGGCGTCATAGGAGAGGATCGCTAAGGCGGTGTATGCCGCCGGAATAAAAAAATGGATGCAGTTGTTCTTGTAATATTCAAGGGTTAGGCGTTTGTTTTCCAAGACGAGATACCATTTTTCGTCCGTGGCTGTATCATCTTGCCCTTTTTCTCGCTGTCTCTCGACAAACTTTCGATTGCTATACATGGCTAGCACGTTTTCGACGACGTGGTGGGGATCGTCAAGGTCTTCCGACAACCGGGCTTTTTGGGAAAGCAAATATTTTAAGTAAGTCTCCGCATAATCCATAAGCTCGTTTTGGCTAAAACGCGGTTTAGGGTAATTCAGGATAGCACACGCTGTGAGTGCCTGGGGCGTGACCACTGAGACAGCGTTGATGGCATTGATGATCCGATAGGAGAGGTTGCGGCCCAAGGCCTGATATTCAGCCTGGTCCATCTCCTGCAGAGAGGGGTTGGATCTCGATACCAAGCCCTCTAGTGAAATCGGCTCAGCAAATTGGACATATATACGGCCGTATCGCTTTTTCAAAACCTTTCGGGCCCGAATCAGTTGCCAGAAGCTTTCCTGTTTCTTTTGGATTCCTTCCAATTCGTTCAAGAAGGCGGTTTCTTCTAGAAGGCGGTCATACCCAATATAGACAGGCACAAACATCAAATCTTGACAGACGCCGTTCTTGTATGCATCCAGTAGTATAGAAACCAAACCTGTTTTTGGAAGGACCAGTTTTCCTGTTCGACTCCGTCCCCCCTCAATAAAGAACTCGATGTTGAAGCCTTGGTCAATTAACATGTGGATATATCCTGAAAAGATGGCCGTATACAGTTTTGCCCCGTGAAAGGTCCGTTTTATGAAAAAGGCGCCGCTTTTCCTGAAAAGGGTTCCCATAGGCCAGAAGGCAAGGTTGCGCCCCGCTGCTACATGAGGAGAGGGTATGTTATTGGTAAATAAAAGGTAGTTAAGGATAAGGTAATCAAAATGGCTCTTATGGCAAGGAACAAAGACAAGAGGAGCCTTTGTAGCCGCACTTTTCACCCGGTGCAAGCCTTCCATATCAAGTGTGATACCGTCAAACATGGTCTTCCATACCCATCCAAGGATTATGGAGAGGATCTGAATGAAGGTAACACTATAATCGGCTGCAATTTCATTTAGGTAGGCATCAGCTTTCTTATAGATTTCGCTGATATCCTTCTTTTGGGATTGAGCGTACCGCTTCATGAAATCCTGGAACCGTTCATTTCTCAGTATGAGTTCCTTCAACTCCTCTCGTGTCTTAACGACCGGCCCGGTGATGCTCTGGCGGTGGCGATTCATCTGTTCCAGAAGCCTGTTTCGGAGGGTAAATGAGAGCTGTTCAAGTCCTCGACTCTGGTTTTCAGGCTCCTCAAGAAAATCTTTCAGGTTGACCGGATCAGAGATCTCTACAAATGTTTTTTGAGGAGTACGCAAAATAACTGTCCATCGTCGGAGTCGCCCCGGGTTTTCCTCACTGCCAAACATAATATCAATAAGACTTCGAGGAGGACGATGGGGCTTCTTACTGAAAAAGAGCCACTGGGGGACTATGCACACCGGACGATCGGTCGTGTGCTGCAGTTCAATAAGATATTCTAAAGGGTCCTCTTTGGCCTTTACAAATCGATGATAGAACCCCTTTCGGTCAACCAGAGAGAGAAAGGCCGCAGATCCGGCTTCCATTTGACGCTTAAAGTAGCCAGATTCATAAGGATTTGGAAAGACCCTATACCTGAAGAAATGATCCAGATGGGCAAGGACGATACGAATGAGTCGGGAGACCTTCTGCCAGAGAAAGATTCTATATTCAAAGCCGATTTCCGGAAAAGGGATCCCTTCCTCTTTGTATCGGGTATGATAAAAAAGATATTCAAAGCGGCTCCTGTACTTAGAGACGTAGACGATGATAGCTTTTTTCGAGAGGGTTTTCAGGAATGCACTCTGGGTTGGGTTAATATACACATCGGAAAAGAATGACTTCAGAGTCAAGGATGAGAGAAAACCCGACTTTTCCGGCAGGCAACAGGTATAATGATTATGATGGCCCTGAAGAGCAGCGTTTATCCATGTTCTGATTTTTCCTTTTATTCGTTGAGCCAGTTTCATAACTTCTTGTCTTTGAACCTGGAGGCTGTCCGAGAACTCACCAAAGTTGTCATTTCGAGCGTAGCGAGAAATCTTATTGTATTGAAAATACGTAAGTTTTAGATTTCTCCCTTTCAGCCGTCGTAGCCGAGGCTACTATGGCGAAGTTGGCTCGGTCGAAATGACATGAAGACGTATTCTCGGACAGGCTCCTGGAGGCTTTACTCCAATTGGCATAAATCGATTACAATGAAAGACATGCCTCGCTCATCATTTGGAGCAATTTGTGTGAGCGGCTTTCCAGCCAATCTGTGTGAGGGGCTTTTAGCCCCGACTATCGCGGCAAGAATGCCGCTCCCACAGGCAAGAATGCCGCTCCCACAGAGAGATTGAGATGACCGAAGCCATGATCAAGGCCAAAAGCAGAAAAGTTCTTGAATTACGAATAGTTACAAAGGACAATTTCCCAATTGATTGCATGGGAATGATAACACAGATTTTTTCCGTGTCAATTTGAAAATAGTGTGCTACAGATTGCATGCTATGGCAAAGACAGGAGACGTCGTCTTAATTTACTGCGAAGAACAGCCAGTTTTTTTTGCACGTATCGAAGATATCTCGACTGACCGAAAGCGCGATTGGTATCAAGTAAGGCTACTTGTGCTCCAAATTCCTTTGACAGAGGCCCTCTGGATACTCAGGGATGAATACATAAATGGTGAAGCCTTCACCATGAATGAGCGTAAGATTAGGATAGAGAAGGTTACGGCCCCACAGGAGCCGGAGCCCGAGAGCTTACCATCTGACAGCGATTTCATGAAAAAGGATGCCCCTGTCAATGATAAAGTCATATCCATTTTTGATCGAAAAAGGGGTTAACGGATATTTTTGTACTTGATTTGCTCGTCAGCTTATGTTACGGAAATCTGGATTGCAAGTTGAACTTATTTGAATATTTAATATAAAGGAGGATGGTGTAACATGAAGACACTAATTGGTGGTGCGGCTGCGGCAGTCCTGGGGCTCATTGGTCTGGTAATCTGGTGGAGAGAATTCTTGATGCTCCTGGCGGGCGCCATTCCATTCGCCCTTCTGTCGGGTGGAGCGCTGGCAATCTATCTGGGGTTTGATGAATTGAAGGACACGTGGAAGGCCAAAAAAGAGGAATTTGCGCCCTCAGTTGACAAGGAAGAGGTTGATCGGTATAAGGAAGAAGTTGACAAGCTGAAAAAAGAGGTTGAAGAACTGAAAACGGCAAAACAGGAGACGTAAAGGAAGAAATAACAGCCTCTCCCATCCGTTTGCCTTTTATTCCTCTGGAGGCGTGGGTCCCTATTGGCCGGAGGCCAACTGTGAGCGAAGCGAACTGAGTTCTATCTGGCTAAGATTGTAAATACTTGTAAACCCAAAAAACCCCATGCTTGCGGGCGTGGGGCTTTTTGATTTTTGGTTTCTCTACGAGCTGTAGGCTCTCCGAGCCGGAAGCCTACGGGCCGGAGGCCGCCTCTTGCGCCAAACGGTCAGCCCGTTCGTTATCATCAATACCAGCGTGGGCTTTAACCTTAAGGATTTTTAAGTCCTTAAATCCCTCCATCAATTTCTTGATGGCTGCCACGAGCTTCTCATTTCGTTTGGGTTTCCATCCAAGAGACAACAAACCTAAGCAGTATTGGCTATCCGTATAGAGTCGGACGGGTATTTGAGTTGTGCGGATTGTCTTGAGCGCTGTCTTGATGGCCATCAGTTCAGCAACATTGTTGGTTGCGATCCCAATATGTTTTGATATCTCCTTTTCGTGGGAACCGAAACGCAGCAGAATGCCTATCCCCGCAGGACCGGGGTTGCCGGAAGATGCGCCGTCAGTGTAGGCCACTATGGTCTTTGGAGGGAATGGATCATGTGGATGCCCCGCCTTTCTGGCCAAGGAAGAATCATGAGCACGGTTTTTCCTACGGGCCTTTTTTTTTAACCGTGCGGGATCGATGGGCTCTACCGCCTTTTCACGGACCCAGTATTCGTAATCCTGTTCAAGTTGATATTTGATCAGTACCTTGTTATCGCGAACAACAGGTCGTTGATCATCATCCACACGAAGCCATACCTTCTGGCCCTTGAACATCATCCGTTTCCAGCCAAGCCGATCCTTCATATCTTGATTTTCCATAGCGAAGCTTCGCCTCAAACCGACGAGGCAAGAAGTGCGTAAGAAAATCCGAAATCCGAATATCGAAATCCGAAACAAATTCGAATGACCAAAATCCCAATGCTCTAAACCAGGAAGCCTTTGCTCTTGGCGAGTCAGACTTGAGCTGTTTCGAATTTTAAACATTTGAATTTTGACATTGTTTCGAATTTAGGATTTCGAATTTCGAATTTCAAAGCACAAAGCATCAGAGTTTGATTTCACCGCAAAAACCTGACACGTTTGTTCAGTTTCTACCTTATGAAGGCGCATAGAGTTACTCATACAGCAAATAAGGTTTGCGGATTTCCTCAAAGCATTTTAGTTCTTCGGCCCACGTCTGTTCCAGATTCTCCAGGGGGTCCAGGCCTTCGACAGCCTTTCGCACCGAAGGATCTCCTGTAATAAGGTCAAAGGGGAGTTTCTCAAATTCGTATTCATAAGGGGGGGGCTTCCACTGAAAGGCATCTTGATGCACAGAAACCACTGCCTGAAGCAGACTAAGGGTTGTTTTGTACGGGTGGTAGGTCCTGGTGTCGATAATGTGAAGCTGAAAACCGCGGCATAATCTTTTTTCCCACTTGTCTGATGTAGGTTCAAAGGCAAGGGGGCGAAGGTGGACCCCCGCAAGCTTATCCTCAGGTATCCGTGCTTCAAGGCGAGCCGTATCAAAAAAGGGGGCCCCAAGGATCTCAAAGGGCTGAGTCGTCCCCCGTCCTTCGGATACATTGGTTCCTTCCCAAAGGACCTGACCGGGATAGACCAAGGCCGAGGTAGGAGTGGGCAGATTGGGGGAGGGGGGTATCCAGTGTAGCCCCGTATCCTGAAAGAACATCTCACGTTTCCATCCTGCCATGGGAGTCACGGTGAGTTCGCAGCCGATACCAAAGTGGTCATTGAACAGGAGGGCGAGTTCGCCAATGGTGAGACCATGACACATGGGAATGGGATACATACCTACAAAAGAGGTGTATTCGGGTTTCAAGCTATTTCCTTCAATACGGTTTCCTCCGATAGGGTTTGGACGGTCCAGAATAAGTACCTGTTTGTGATGGGCGCGGGCCGCCTGCAGACATAAGGCCATTGTGTAGATAAAGGTGTAGACGCGTGTACCCACATCCTGAAGATCAACGATCAGGATATCTATTGGTTCAAGCATAGCCTTGGTGGGCATTCTAGTTTTGCCGTAAAGGCTGAAGATTGGTATATTAAGAACCGGGTCGATCAAGTCTCCCGAAGGGACCATATTAGCCTGTTTTTCTGCGAAAAATCCATGTTGTGGGCTAAAGAGCGCCTTGAGCTGGCCCGGGTAGTAATTTGCAATGAGCACGCGGGTGGAGCGAAACCTTTGATTCCCCTCCGGACATGCAACCGAAGCCGGGTTTGCCAGGAGCCCAAGGCGTTTTCCCTGCAGTATTGGCGGGGGGTCGGCGAGAAGGCTTTCAATGCCGGTTTGAACGGGTTTCATAAGGTCTGTAACATATAGGAATATTCTCATCTTGGCAAGGATCACAGACAAAAAGAAGTGGAAATCAAGGTCCTTTTGACAGGCTGAAAGGCCTGACAGACCACAGTCGTGCTAATGTGAAGGTCAACGGGACCGTGCTGCGGGCCGGAGGCTCGCAATGACAGCAACCCGAGTTTTTTGAGAAGTTACGATTCAGAGACGTTCTAATATCAGGAACAAGACATGAATTGTGTTGATAAACACAAAGTGTTCGGATATACAGCGGCTGTTTGTTCAGCTCGACGCTCAGCCAGTATAGCTAGTGTTTGACCGAAAACCTCTGTTTTTTCGGTCAAAAATTCGAAATCCGAAACACGAAATCCGTGATGTCCTCAAGGCGTCAGCCGCAAACAATGACAGAAATAAAAATGCTCCAATGACAAAAACATCGAATTTTCAATGTATTAGTTTTGATCATTTTGTCATTCGGTATTCGAATTTGTTTCGGATTTGCGGCTCACGCCTTGAAAACATTACGGATTTCGATATTCGGATTTTGCCTGAATATGACTTTTCGTTCAGGCACTAGCTACTGCAATAGGGCAGGCTGGGCAGTGGTGGGTTGAGGAGAGGAGACCGGTCAAGCAGAACAAGGGGATTTTTGTGAAATTACCAGACTATATTGTTAAGCTCAAGCCATATGTGCCGGGAAAACCGATCGAGGAACTGGAGCGCGAGTATGGCATTAGTGGTTCTATCAAACTGGCATCGAATGAGAACCCAATTGGCCCATCTCCCAAGGCCCTTGAGGCGATAACGGGTGCGCTCAAGAATCTGCATCGCTATCCAGATGGAAGCAGCTACTATTTAAGGAAACGCTTGGCCGAGAAGCTGAAGGTCTCTGCCAATCGAATTGTGTTTGGAAATGGTTCCGATGAGATCATCGAACTCCTGGTTCGAACCTTCCTTCAAGAGGGTGATGAAGTCGTTATGCCAGAGCCCTCATTTTTGATGTATGAGATCATGGTACAGGCAGGCGGGGGGCGGCCTGTTAAGGTGGCCCTTAAAGAACGCGTACTCGACCTGGAGGGTATGGCTGAGTGTATCTCGTCAAGAACGCGCATGATCTTTGTCAATAATCCTAACAATCCTACCGGAACGATCGTGTCGAGGGACGACTTTGAAGAGTTTCTGCAACGGGTTCCGCCCGAGGTGATCGTTGTGCTGGATGAGGCCTACATTGATTTCGTGCGAGATAAGACCTGCCCGACCGGTCTTGATTATCTGGACGGTGACAAGATCGTGGTGACCCTTCGAACGTTTTCCAAGGCATACGGATTAGCAGGTCTTCGTATAGGCTATGGTGTGATGAAAGAGAGCCTGACAGATCCTATGCATCGGGTCAGGCAACCCTTCAATACGAATCTGCTTGCACAGGTTGGGGCTCTGGCTGCCCTGGATGATGATGCTTTTCTCGAAAAGACTGTTAGCACCGTTCATAAAGGCCTCGATTTTTTGTATCGGGAAGTGGAGAAGTTGGGACTTCGATGCCTTCCTACCCAGACCAATTTTTTTCTCATAGACCTGGAACGGGACGCAAAGAGCGTCTTTGAAAAGATGCTTCGCGGGGGTGTAATTGTCCGGCCTATGACCGAATACGGCTATCCAAACCATATTCGGATCAATGTGGGGCTTCCTGAAGAAAACCAGCGTTTTGTTGACGTCCTGAGAGAGGCAATATAGTATCTCGGAAATCCTACAACTTACTGAATTCAGGAGTATTCTAATGGCTGGCGATTATTGCCTGCATAAAGAAAATCCGAAATCCGAATATCGAAATCCGAAACAACCTTCAAAATACAAATGACAAAAATGGAAAATCCGAAACAATATGATTTAGAAGATTGTACTCTTGTATTCGCTAGAAAGACGACATTGCGTAAAAGCGAATAACGTTTTGAACATTTGATATTTGAAATTCGGATTTGTTTCGTATTTCGATATTCGATATTCGGATTTAATAAGTTAAGCCTCAGCCTTAAGAAAAAGTGATAAGTTGAATGAAGGCCCTTGTGATAACTATAGACGGGCCATCCGGAGCTGGCAAAACCACGGTCAGTCGTAGGCTGGCGGAGCGGCTTGGTTACACCTACGTTGACACTGGTGCCTTGTACCGAGCCGTGGCCCTGGTTGCCCTGTCTGAAGGATGTGCATCCGATGATGACAGTAGGCTGGCCAAAATCTGCAGGCATCTCGTCCTCAGATTCGAAAACAGCTCCAAGGGGCTGAGGTTGTACGCTAATGGGGATGATATCACAGAGCCCATACGAACCCCGGAGATTGCTATGTTTGCATCTGCAGTATCGGCAAGGTCTGTCGTAAGGGAATCCCTGCTGGATGTTCAGCGGGAAATGGGAAAACGGGGAGGCGTGGTCTTTGAAGGGCGTGACATGGGGACTGTCGTATTTCCATGGGCCGATATCAAGTTCTACCTGGATGCGGACCTCGACACACGTGTCCTGAGGCGGCACAGGGAATTTGCTGGAGGGCATGCAGGAACCAGTATAGCGGAGGTTAGGGGGGCCATGAAGAAGAGGGATGAGGACGACTCCTTGCGAGTGATAGCTCCCCTGAAGCCTGCCAATGATGCAATCAGAATCGATTCTACGTACTTGGAAATTGAACAGGTCGTTGAAGCGATGCTTCGCCACATTGGGACTCAAATGAAATAAAGGTTGTTTTTTGGATAGATGCTTGCTATAAGGCTGCAATTACAAGGGCAAAGTGTCCAGTCGGTAGTTAACAAGGAGGAGAAGGGGGCAATTTTTTGATGGAAGAGGAAAAAAACAGTGTAACCCAACTTTCGGGAGAAGACCTACAGATTGAACGGAAAAAGTTCGACCGAGATGACAAGGCTGAAGAATCGGAGGCCCTCCGAAAAGACGAAACCGTCCAGATCGAGGAAGACTCAAGCAATGGCGTCCAGGGTGAGCCTGAGGCAGCTGGGCAGAGTGCCGAGGCAAACAAAGCTGGCAACGAAGACCTTGTAACCGAAGGACCGGAAGAACAGCGACAGGTCGAGAAGAAAGAGTCCGACCAAGATGACAAGGCCGAGGGATCGGAGGTCGTTCAAGAAGAGGAAACACCCCAGATTGAGGAAAAGGCTATCAACGCCGCCCAGGGCGAGCCCGGGGCGGCCAGACAGGGTACCGAGGCAACTGTGGGTGGCAAAGAAGACCTCATGGAGATGTATGAGGAAAGCTTCAGGCGGGTTGAGGAAGGCCAGGTCGTGCAGGGCAGGGTCGTTCAGATCGACAATGAATTTGTGTTGGTGGATATTGGCTACAAGTCTGAAGGACAGGTACCCATTGCCGAAGTCACCAGGCCAGACGGTACGATCGATGCCGAGGTGGGCGACACCATCGATGTCATGATGGAGCGCTGGGACGACGATGGTGGGGTTGTCTTGCTTTCCAAAGAAAAGGCCTCCAAGATAAAGGTTTGGGAAGATATCAAGAAGGCCTATGAAGAAGATGGTGTGGTCAGGGGAGTAATAACTAACCGTGTTAAGGGCGGGCTCTCGGTTGATATCGGAGTTCCTGCTTTCTTGCCCGGTTCTCAGGTGTCCCTTCGATCTGTGCGCGATTTGGATCAAATGGTGAGCGAGACATTCGAGTTCAAGGTCTTGAAATACAATCAGAAGAGAAGCAATATTGTTTTGTCAAGACGTGCAATCCTTGAAAAGGCACGTGAGGCAAAGCGCGCTGAAACCCTTGCAACAATCCACGAAGGCAAGGTCATGACGGGTGTGGTAAAGAATATCACCGAGTATGGCGCCTTTATTGATCTGGGCGGTATTGATGGCCTGCTCCATATCACAGATATGTCCTGGGGGCGTATAGGTCATCCATCTGAGATATTTTCGGTAGGAGATGACGTTACTGTAAAGGTCCTGAATCTTGACCTGGAACGGGAACGGGTCTCGCTTGGGTTAAAGCAACTCGTGCCAGACCCCTGGACTACCGCTGAAGAGAAATATCCCATAGCTTCCTATGTTAAAGGCAAAGTCGTTAGTTTTACTGATTACGGTGCCTTTGTTGAACTGGAGAAAGGGATAGAGGGTCTCATTCACGTCTCGGAGATGTCATGGACAAAAAAAGTACGTCATCCCTCCAAAGTGGTGTCGGTTGGCGAAACCGTGGAGGCTATTGTCCTAAACATTTCGGCCGGGAACAGGAGAATATCCCTGGGTATGAAGCAGGTGGTGCCGAACCCGTGGGATGTGGTTGGCGAGAAATATCCTGTAGGGACGACTATTGAGGGGAAAATCAAAAACATTACGGATTTTGGCGTATTTATCGGAATTGACGAGGGGATTGATGGTTTAGTGCACATCTCTGACATATCATGGACCAAACGTATCAAACACCCATCTGAACTCTACAAGAAAGGTGACGTGGTTCAGGCGATTGTTCTTAATATTGACAAAGAAAACGAGCGTTTTTCTCTCGGGATTAAGCAACTCCAGAAAGATCCGTGGGAGACGATCCCGGAACGATATGAGGTAGGAGACAAGATTACGGGTACCATCACTAATGTAACGGATTTCGGTCTTTTTGTTGAACTGGAGGAAGGGATTGAAGGACTGATCCATGTTTCGGAAGTGAACAGGGAGAAGATCAAGACACCTGTGGGCAGGTTTCAAGTTGGAGACATTGTTTCGGCCAGGGTGATCAACATTAACCCCAAAGAACGACGCATTGGCCTTTCGATCAAGCAGCTTGAAATGGAGGAGGAACGTGACCTGGTCGTCAACTACTTGAGCACTTACAAGGGATCTCAATCAAGCTTAGGGGAGGTTCTGAAAGAGAACCTGAAAGAGAAAGCAGTAAATCAGGAGCCTGCCGAACAGCCTTTTGAGACGTCTGCTGACAAGGTTGAAGAATCCGAGGTGAAAGGCGGCTCTGAAGTCGTTGAGGAGGACAAAACCGAGCAGGTGACAAAGGACGATTGATGATTGACGGATGTGAATTACAGCTGTTGGCAATGAGAAAATCCATGTCCGTCTGCTACGTATTTAGCTTTGGGGAAAAGGTGTCAGATTTCGGGTTTCAGGTGTCAGGATCGAGAAACTTGAAGAGCTGAAACCTGAAACCTGAAACCTGAACACTGACACCTCACAATTGAACTCAATAACCAACAATCTTGATTTACACCCATGATTGACGATTGACGATTGATGATTGACCAATTCCGCATTCCGCATTCCGCACTCCGCATTCGATAGATGACCATGTTTGCCAGAAGACACCCCGTTCTGTTCTCCTTGCTAGTTGTCTACGCTATCGGGGCGGTCGTGATCATTACCGTGGCGGCCCTTTTCTTTCTTGGCAAAAAGGACTCTGCCTTCGAGTTCGGTGAAAAGGTTGGGGTTGTAGAAATTAAAGGGGTTATTGTTAATCCCAGGCCTACTATTTTGCAGCTTAAGAAATTCCGAAAGAATAAGGATGTCAAGGCCATTGTCCTGAGGATCGATTCACCCGGGGGTGGGGTTGGGCCGTCGCAAGAGATTTATGCAGAGGTAAAGAAGACGACCCGTCACAAAAAGGTAGTTGCCTCTATGGGGGCCATAGCAGCCTCAGGCGGGTACTATGTAAGTGCGGCAGCCGATCACATCATGGCAAATCCTGGCACAATTACGGGTAGTATTGGGGTGATTATGGAATTTGCCAATGCAGAGGAGTTGTTTAAGAAGATTGGGGTTTCGGCCATTGTTATAAAGAGTGGCGATTACAAGGATACGGGCTCCCCATTGCGCAAGATGACGCCCGAAGAGAGGAGGCTATTGGAGGACTTTGTTGGCAATGTGCACCAGCAGTTTATGACAGCAGTGGCTGAGGGAAGAAAAATGTCTGAGGAAACGGTTCGGAGCATTGCCGACGGTCGAATATTCTCAGGGCAACAGGCGCAAAAACTCGGCTTGCTGGACAGCCTTGGTAACATGGAGGATGCAATTGCGCTTGCGGCCGAACTGGGTGGTATCAAGGGGGAGCCATCGGTGGTTTATGGTGAGAAAAAGAAGTTTTCTTTCCTTGAATTCATTTTGGGTTCCAAGCTGGCAGGGGCGCTGGATAGGATTACAGGCGCCGCGCTTCATTCCGGATACCTATATGTGCCGGGTCGGGGCGTAGACAATGGTTAAACAGGGCTTGACAAATTCCTTGGTGAAGGCATTTCCGGGCATTAGCAAGCAGGACATGTTGAGCGTTTTGGATACCCTTTTTGAAAGCATGGCGCAGGCCCTTATGCGGGGTAAGATAATTGACCTCCGAGGCGTGGGTCGCTTCAAGATAAAGGAGCGCGGACCGGCAAAGGGAAGAAACCCTAAGACCAAGACTGCCGTATACATACCCAGGCGTTGGGTGGTCCACTTTAAGCCGGCTGAGAGTCTAAGCAAACGGATCAATACTCAAAAATACTCACGTCCCCCAGTCCTACCCGGATTACCTCGGGTACATCCCTGATAAGAGAAACCACACTTGAAGGTCGTCCTGGCACTGGTCCACCGTCTATGACAATATCGATTTGAGCCCCAAGGGCATCGAAAATCGCAGATGGGTCGGGCAGGATTTCACCATCTGAAAGGGTGGCGGTTGTAGATATAATGGGGCGGCGGAGTTGTTTGACCAAGGCCAGGCAGATCGAATGATCCGGTACGCGAATGCCGGCCGTTTTCTGTGCTGTCAGCACCATTTTTGGAACAAGCTTGGAACCTTCCAGGACAAATGTATAGGGACCAGGCAGGAGCCTTTTCATGGTCTTGTACGCATAATTGGAAACCTTTGCATATTGACTGATGTTCTTAAGATCAGAGCAAATGAAACTGAAAGGTTTTTTCTGCCGTCGCTGTTTCAGGCGATAGATCTTACCGATGGCCTTCCTGTTCATGATGTCACAGCCTATACCATAATAGGTATCTGTGGGGTAGGCAATGGTCGCCCCGTCTTTTAGTGCCTCCGCAACTTTTATAATCAGACGGGGATGTGGATTCCGTGGATTGATGTTTATCAGCATAGCTTTCCTATGGGTGCATTAGCTGTTTGTTAATAGGGTTAGGCGAATGTTTCGGTAGATTGTAGTGTAGTAATCCTTTCCTATAGTTTCTTGACCTCTCCTTGTCAAGGCAATCGATTCCGCCTACCCCAATAGATACGTCTTGGAAATTTTACAACATATTAGAATTATAGCACTTTATTTGCTTGATTGCAAACCCAAGAAGGGAATGATGGAATGGTGGAATATTGGAATAGTGTAAAAGACATAAAAAGGCCAAAATCCTTTAAGACCCAATATTCCAGCATTCCATTATTCCATTATTCCAATTGTGAGCGAAGCGAACTAAGTTGTTGCCAAAGGGGGGTCCATCTGCTATGCATCCGACTTCTAAAAAGAGGTTGAGGAGAAGGGCATGTCACAGTTCATCTTAGAGGAAGGTTTGACATTTGATGATATTTCACTTGTTCCTGCCTATTCGGAGGTATTGCCTCGGGATGTGGATGTACAAACGCGCCTGACCAGGGGAATTTCTCTCAAGATTCCTATCATAAGTGCAGCCATGGATACGGTGACAGAGGCTCAGACTTCCATCAGTCTGGCCAGGGAAAGTGGAATGGGTATTATTCATCGAAATATGAGC
>Ga0114922_10002292_pt1 | contig 17963 bp, 16 predicted proteins | sample AartaG_FD_100975 | JGI IMG/M metagenome (GOLD analysis project Ga0114922, IMG submission 100975) | Deep subsurface microbial communities from Aarhus Bay to uncover new lineages of life (NeLLi) - Aarhus_00045 metaG | ecosystem: Environmental > Aquatic > Marine > Oceanic > Sediment | place...
ACCCAGTGCTTTTGCCAGTAGAGCTTTCACAATCCTATTGACGCTCGTGTCTTCTGATTTGGCTCGCTTTTTGATCAATTTTTCGGTTTCTTTATCAATTCCATGTATAGTGATGGATTTCATTTGCACTCCTATGAATCATAAAATGAATCATTATGAATCACATTATGAATCATTTTTCTTTTTTTTGCAAACTAAGAATCTTCTTCCCACTCTGTGTTTTGTGGTCCCGCCCCTGTTGTACAAAAAAAAGGGGGCCGATCACCCGATCGACCCCCGTAGTCAAAATGTCTTAGAAAAATCTGGAAATCACTTGAGTTCTTGGAGAACATTCATTTCTAGAGCGGCAAGATTCAATTCGGCTTGGGCGGCATCCAGAGCATATTGAAGCTGTACAACTTCCATGTGAGAAAGATTTCCTTTGATTTCGAGGACTTTAAACCGTTCCAGTTGTTCTTTCAAAGAATCGACCTTGGATTGAGCCACGTGCAAATTCCTTTCTGCGCCGGTCATCCTGTCCTCGATTTCAACCTCCTGCGCCGTGATTTTCCCTTCGAGAAAACGTCTTCGTAAGTCGATCCGTTGTTGGATCTTATCGATCATGACTTTCTGGGTGGCAATTTCCGCCTGAATGTGAGCCATCTCATCCTCTTGGACTAAATTCTGCTTTACCAATTGGCTGAATCGTTCCAGGTGAATCCCGAGCTGTTCCAGTACAAGTTCAATCTCTTTTATCTCGATCTGCAGCCGCTCCCTGACAAAATCGCGGCCGCCTACCATCGGAGAGTACAATTCGTTCCGTGGAGGTTTGCCCGACATTTTCACCTCGTCCAGATTCAACAGCGACTTTTTGAAACCCAACTCTTCATTTTTAACTGCAATTTTCATCGCTTGGTATTCATCTTCCCGGATCAATCCGTTCGAAACACGGGTTTTTATACTGGATGCCATTTCTCTGATAGATTCCAGCTGAACCTTCTTCATTTTGACCTCTGTTTCAACCCTGGCCATTTCTATTTTTTTCCGCCAAGAGTCTTTGATATAGTCAGCCGCTTTCGTCACGGCCACGCCGGTCATCAAGATACCTACCGTGACGGCGATGGCGACTATCCTGCGGGGAACGGCGATTTTCCCGGAGGGGGATTTCAAACGGTTTGTCCTTCGGTATTCAGAGGACAACTGCCATTCCAGCCTCTCCAGAAACTGGCTATCGGGTTCGTGAGTTTTATTCATTTTTTCCTCCGTTTGGTTTTATTTCCGGGAGCAGTGATTTCAATGACTGGCGGGCCCGCCTCAATTGTCCTTCAACTGCCCTTTCCGAGATATTCATTGCGTTCGCTATCTCCCTAACACTCATACCATCGTAGTAAAAAGCCTCTAGAATTTTGGCCTTTTTTCGTCCCAGGGACAAGATGGCCATAAAAATCTCCAGGGATTTGATTTGATCTTCGGATGTATGATCTCCGGCATCCGAATGACGGTCCAAATCTATTTTGCTGTCCCATTTTTTTTGCCTCAGGTAATCGATCAGAATATTCCGGGCCACTCGTTTCAACCAAGCTACGGGAGAATCCGGTAATGTTTTGCGGTTCCAGTTATCGAGGGCTCTCAGGTAGGATTCTTGTACGATGTCCTCGGTTAGCTCCCGAATCCCGCCTGTACGCTTGGCCATATATCCGAAGAGGGGATGGACTGTTTCCCGGTATATGTTTAACCATTGTTGTTCTGTCACAGCATTTATCTCCTTGTTTCGTACATTCTACTCTATTGACGTTTTGTTGAAGGGAAATCCCACAAAAAATTTTAATATAATAAAAAAAATGAGATTCTACTCCATCAAAACAAGAAGTCCTATCCGAAAAAAATCCTCCAATGCGGGTTATGGTCTTTCAGCTCAAAAAAATGGATAAAAAAGTGCTGCATCAGCACCTGTCCAGGGCCAATCAGTTTTTAGAACCCCTGTAAAGGCTAGATAATTTCATGCTTTCAAAAAAGGGAAGAGATTTAAAACTTATTCGTAACGGATGGCTTCGACAGGATTGAAGAGGGAGGCTTTGATTGCGAGATAACTCACGGCAGTAAGCGAGACCACCAGAGACAGCCCTGCGGCCATCAGAAATATATCCGGCCCTATAGTAATCCGGTAGTGGTAGGCGGTCAGGATCTTATGCATCACATAATAAGAAACGGGCCATATGACAATATTCGCGGCACCGACAAGAATGAGAAATTCCCTGGTCACAAGCGAGAATATTTGAGAGATGCTGGCTCCCAGGACTTTCCGTATACCTATCTCCTTGATCCGTCTGTTCACGGCAAGGGAGGTTAAGCCAAATATTCCCATGCAGGCAATGACGATAGCGAACATGGATGAAAACTGGACGATTGCGCTCCACCTTTTTTCGCTGTTGTACTGGGCTTCCAGGTCATCCTCGACAAAGGAATACAGGAAAGGCTTATCAGGCTGAAGCTCTTTCCAGATTTGTTCGAGATGTTTGATGGTGCCTGAAACGGAACTGCCGGAAATTCTCACCAACATATTTCCCATATACCAGCCCGGCTGCATATGCAGCATGACGGGTGCAAGGCCGTGTTTCATAGATAGGACATGGAAGTTTTCCATCACACCTATGATGGTCAGATTGTATGGGTAATTTTTAGCGGGGCCCTCGACAAACTCGCTTATCCTGTGTCCGATGGGATCTGAGATCTCCAGGCTCTCTAAAAACTTCTGATTGACGATAGCGGCATCTGAATCACTGGCATAATCTCTGGAAAAATTCCTTCCCCGGATAAGTTTTATTCCCAGTGTGGGCAGGAAGCCTTCATCGACCCGGTACTGAAAAACATTCAGTCGCTGGCCGTTTTTTTCCAGGGGATACTGTGACCAACCTATACCGAAAGAATTTGTCAGAGCTCCCAGGTGGAGTACATCAGGATAGGAGAGTGCCCTGGGGCGGAAAAGATCCACAAGCTTCTGGCTGTCTTCAGCCACTCGTTCCTGGAGTTTGACGGCCACAAGACCTTCTCGGGTATAACCGGGATCCTTGGCTGTCATGAACCGGACCTGTCTTCCCAGGACAAGCGTAGAAATGATAAGGAATATGGACAGGGCGAATTGGACCACAACAAGAATCCGTGCAAGTGTGCGGCGGCTCCCGATCCCGAGTTTCCCTTTCAGGACCTGGACCGGTTGAATTCCGGACATCACAAGAGCGGGATAGCTGGCCGCCAGGCCGGAAACTATGACCATCAAAAGCACCAGGAAGGATAGATTGTCCACCGTGACAAAATCTCCCAATAACAAGGATTTTTCAGCAAGTCGATTGAAGGCCGGCAAAAACAAAGCTGCCAGCCCCATCCCAGTCAGGAAGGCCAGGATAAATATCAGGAGGGTTTCACTCCAAAACTGTACAATCAACTGTCGCCTCGCCGCTCCGATAACCTTCCGCATTCCAATTTCTTTGCCGCGACTGGCAGCTTTTCCGATGGATATGTTCACGAAGTTCATGCATGCAATAATCAGCACGATCAGAGCGATTCCACCCAGGATATAGGAATTGCTGGCACTGGACCCATACCTAGAATCCGGGTCCAAATGCATATCTTTCAACCGCTGAAGCTCCAGGGAAACAGGGGTGTGGTCTCCCTTCAGCTCGCCTTCGCTGCTCCACTTTTCGAATTCTTTTGCAAAGGTTTGGCTGACAAAGGCTGGAAAGCGATCTGCCAGGGCTTGAGCATCAACTCCCCGCTGGATTTGGATATACAGGGGAGTGGAAAAATCACCCAGGTTGGTAAGGACCTCTTCATATTCCAGTGAGGGCATGTTTGCAATGGGAATCAGGAATTGGAACTGGATAGTCGAATTGCGAGGCGAGTCTTTTGCCACACCGGTGATGATGAAATCCTGGACTTTTTGGCTGAAGGTGAGCGTCATTTCTTTTCCGATAGGATCTTCATGTCCAAAATACTTGGCCGCCGAATTCTCTGTGAGCACTATCGCATGCCTTTCTGAAAGAGCGGTTTCGGGATTGCCCTTCACAAGAGGTAAAGAAAATACCTGGAAGATTTCTGGGTCTGTGAAATAGATCAGTTCCTGATTCATGACCTGATTGTGACGGACGACTGCATTGCTCCCTGCAAAACGAACCACATGCTGGATCTCAGGGAAATATTCTTTCAGAGGCTCTCCCATGGCTGCGGGCAGGGAGGGCCCACGCGACCTGATGCTGCCATCCGGAGCATGAAACCGGCCAAGAATACGGAAAATGGTTTTATCCTTGCTGTGAAAATTATCATAGGATAGTTCATCCGCCACATACAGAAAGATGAGAACAAAGCAGCTCAGCCCCACAGCGAGCCCGGCGATGTTGATGGCTGTATAGATTTTCTGCCTGGATAGATGACGGAATGCTGTTTTTAGATAATTTTTAAACATGATCAAACTCCAGTGTAAGGAATGAATGATAAGAGGCGGCACAGTCAGCAGGAATTGGGCCCAATACCAGCAGACAGCGGCAATGCGTCCCTTCTGCTCATAGATTTCGGTGTAAATTTCCCTGAGGTCTCCGTCTAAATAACCGGAATCATGTTGGGGATAAAAAAACCGCATGATGAATTCCGGAAAGCGAGGAGGTCTTGGGTATTTTATCGGCATGAATTCACCCTTTGGTGGCAGGTTTGAGCACTCCGGCCCAAAACAGGTCCTGCAGTTTTTTCAGTTCTTCCAATGCCTCGAACCCTCTGCCAGTCAAACGATAATATTTTTTGGCCTTTCCGCCTCTCCGCGGTGAAGGGTGTCCCACAGTAAAATCCAGATACTTTTTACTGGTCAAAGCATCCAGTGGAACATACACATTTCCCGGCGACCACATTTTTTTTGTGTGCCGGTTGAGGAACTTGCGGATATTCACTAAACTGGCTTCATTTTCCAGGTGGAATACTGCTAACATAATCAGCTCTTCTTTTCGGGTCAGTAATCTCATGGTTATGGTTTTCCTCTTTACACGCTATTTATTTTAAAAAATAAACTTAATTCATATATTAATACGCAGGAAAAAAGAAAAGGGTTGCATTTGTGCGCTAATTATTCCGAGGATTGCTGTTCGAAAATGGATATTGATTGTTCAAGAATGGACACTTCGAGCTGAAGGATCGTTGGAAAGCCCTGAAAATCATCTTGGCCCGTTTTTTGCACATTGAACTGGAAAATCGCCTATGAAGTATGGATAGCTCACGGATTCAAGGACGGTAGCCTACTCGTTTAGGGAGGATCGGCATGAAATGGAAGAATATCATCAACTTCCTGGTATTGGTACTTTTGTATGAATTTTGGACATTAGGTGCGGTGCCAGCCCAAGCATCGTGTTTGCTATCCAACCAAGAAAGCGAGGCCGCCGAGACCTTGGTTCAGGTTGGAAAATATTGTCTCAACTTCCGGGTCATCGAAGGGGAAAATCTGACCATTCTCCTCGAAGCCGGAGGCGGTATGGACTCTAGAGAGTGGAATAAACTGGCGCCAGAACTTGCCCTAAAGACGGGAGCCACCATTATTTCCTACGATCGCGCCGGATTCGGGAAGAGCGATCTGCCTGAAACTCCCCATGATATGCGTGAAGAAGTCGAATGGCTATGGCAGGGACTCCAGAAACTAAGTTTGAATAACGATCTCATTCTGGTCGGCCATTCTTTTGGGGGTTGGATGATCCGCTTGTTTGCCAGCGAACATCCTGAAACTGTTCGCGGGATGGTATTTGTCGATCCGTTCACAAACGAGTTTGTGGACCAACTCGGCGTGGAATATCTCGATAACCAACCTGTGGCAGGAAAAATTCCATTCGACACTTCTCAACCGGATAAGCTTACAAAATTTCAACGTGCCGTGGTTCGCATGGTTAGAGGTGGATTGGATCCCAAAATGGAGATTATGCGCAAGACAAAACTCCCTGCGGATATCCCTGTTGTGGTGATTACCAGCGGCAGGCCGTTCCTCCCGAAAACAGAGGATCAAGAGGCCTGGCGGTTGTCCCACGAACAATTGACAGCATCGATCAAGGGGGCGACTCTGATTGTAGCAGAAAAAAGTGACCACATGGTCCCTGGAAGACAGCCGGATCTCGTTATCGAAGCAGTGATAAAAGTCATAAAAAGGAATCCCTCGGTTCTCAAAGGCCCCTACTTCGGCCAGAAACCGCCGGGAATGACGCCGGAGATTTTTGCCCCCGGAATTCTAAGTTACGATAAAATCGGGGCTTTCTGCTCGGTATTCTCTCCGGACGGAAATGAGTTTTATTATGTGCGATTTATAAAAGATGAGGAAGGTTCGGGCCGCATTTACTGGACACGAAGAGTGAATAATATCTGGGCGGAACCGGAACCTGCTCCTTTCGGAAGTGATTATCCGGAAAATGACATGAGGATTTCTCCGGATGGCAACAAAATGTTCTGGCGCTCCTGGAGATCTTTGCCGGGCAAAAGCGATCAAGAAGACCGATCATGTATTTGGTATTCGAATCGCCTGGAAGACGGCTGGAGTAAACCTCAGCCTTTAAAATGCGGCAACGGATACTTACGGGCAGGATATCTTGATGTTCCAAATAGCGGAACACTCTATTTTCCAACCAGAAGAGAGGATAGTTACGGCGAAGGTGATATTTATTGTTCGAGGTTTATCAATGGAGCATATACAACTCCGGAGAATCTCGGTGGCACAATAAATACACACTATTCCGAAGGCGATTTGTGTGTGGCTCCGGGTGAAAGTTTTCTGATCGTTTCCTGCTGGAACCGGCCGGACAACAGAGGAGTAAGCGATTTTTATATAAGTTTTCGTAACAGCAACGGCGAATGGTCGGGATTAAAAAATATGGGTGAACCCGTAAACAGCGATCACGAGGAAAATTGCCCAACGCTCTCGCCGGACGGAAAATACTTTCTCTTTAATAGGCGTAATACCATTACGGGGGAAAGTAATATCTATTGGGTGGATGCGAAAGTAATCGAAAATCTTAAACCGAAAAAATTGAAGTAGAAGAGGAAAACCATGAGACCTAAAGCAATATTTCTAAATATGACCATTTTATTGTTTGTGTCTGTTTTTTATTGTCAAACAACGGCAAAAGAATCGGGAACCTTAACCGATCCCCGTGATAGGAATGTTTACAAGTGGGTGAAGATTGGCAATCAGGTATGGATGGCGGAAAACCTGCGGTTCAAAACCGACGGTGGATCGTGGTGCTGGGAAAATAAGGAAGAAAACTGCAAAAAACGCGGGAGATTGTATGATTGGCCAGCGGCCATGCAGGCTCCGCCTCCGGGTTGGCATCTTCCTTCCGACGAGGAATGGAAAGAGTTGGAAAGGACATTGGGATTGACACAAGAGCAGGCAGATCAGGAAGGATTCAGGATAGACAAAAACGGTTTGCTGGCAGGCAAGATCAAGCTCATCGATGTGTGGCCCGACAAGTATGAGGAAAATTCAATCATTATCACGAACGAAACAGGTTTTTCAGCCGTCAAAACGGGATTGTATTCAAATGAAGAGTTTAACCATGACGGATATACGGTATGGTGGACCAGCGACGGCAATGACACACATGCATGGATTCGTCATATAGGTTTCTTCGACAATACGATAGGCAGGGTTCTTAATCGAAAAGAGTTTGCCTTTTCTGTGCGCTGCATCAAGGATCAGAACGATGTTGTTGATGTGCCGGATGATTTGAATAATTAGTCAAAAGGAGCTAAAAATGAACCTATTGATCTCCTTTCAGGCGTGCGGAAAAAGTCAGCAAAATCCGGAGAGGCATAAAAATGAAAATTAAGGGAATTTCACCTGTATTGTTTACTGCAGTTATTTTAGTTTTATGGGTTGTTCCATTGTATTCTCAAGATATTTTTAGCGCCATCAGACAGGGTGAGCTTGATCGGGTTAAAGAACTCATTGAAAAAAATCCTGAACTGGTGGAAACAAGGCAAGGGAACAGATATCCTTTGCATTTTGCCGCACTATTAAGGAGAAAAGATATCGCTGAATTGCTTATTTCAAAAGGAGCCGATGTTAACAAATTTGGAAAAAATGCTTCTGAATTTCACCCATTTGAATTTACTCCGCTGACAGAGGCCATTAGAAATAATGATATGGAAATGCTCAAGATGTTTGTTGAACATGGCGCAGATCTGCGTAAGACCACCTCCTTAGGCGAATCATATCTCCATTTTGCTGCATTCCTGAATAGGCCGGAACTTGCGGAATATTTTATCGATTTAGGGCTTTATGTGAATATCAGAAAAAGGGGAAACCTGACGCCTCTTCATATTGCAGCGGTCACAGGGAATAGAGAGGCTGCTGAATTACTGATAGACAAAGGCGCAGACCTCAATGCGCGAAGTGCAGACGGCGGGACCCCCCATCATTTTGCGCTGGCTGCGGGCAACCAGGATATCGCTCAACTGTTGAAATCCAAGGGTGCCAAAGATACTCAACGAAACTTTCCTGTATATAAAGGGAAGTACCTGGGAGTAAAAAAGCCCGGTTCGACTCCCGAACAGTTTGCGCCCGAGTTATTTAGGGATATATACCGGGTGCACAGCACGCCTGCTTTTTCTTCGGATGGCAGAGAGGTTTATTGGGAGTGTACATTCCTGCAGGGAAATACTAATGCTCATAGGGTATGGTATATGAAAGAGGAAAACGGTCTATGGGCAGCTCCGAAGGTTGCACCATTTTCCGAATACCCGTCCGGGGGACCGGCATTCTTCCATGATGAGAATAAACTCGTTTACCATTCCGTGAGACCCAGGGTGAACAGCACCATGCCAGCAAAAGATCCGGATCTCTGGATTGTTGAAAGAAAAGGTGATACATGGAGCGAACCGAGACATCTGGAAACTCCACTTAATAAAGATGGGTCTCCTGAAGTATATCCGCTTGTAGCCAAAGACGGAACGATTTATTTGGGTATAGGGCGCCAGGGTTATGTCAAATCGACTTTTGTTAACGGAAGATATTCTGAACCTGAAATGATCGGTGATCTGTTTGATACGGATTTTGTAGATACCTGCAAGGAACAGGCGCATATATTGTTCTTTTCCGATAAAGGACGAGATGTTAGGTACGAGTATGAAATCTACATCAGCTATCATCAACCAGACGGGAGATGGGCAAAACCGGTATATCTGGGTGACAAGTTACATCCGGGGAGAAGGGCTACTCAGGCAATAGTCACTTTGGACAGGAAATATCTCTTCTTTGTCAGTTATTTTTATTATTACTGGGTGGATGCAAAAATCATTGAAAAACTAACATCAAAAGAATCAAAATGAAAGGATTTTATAGTGTGAAAAAAATGAGAAAAATTAATAAGGTTTTCATTATTATTGTTGGCGCAATAATTTCTTTTACCATAATCAGTTCAGCGCAAAGCCGAAGGGATAAGCGCGATCAACCTGAAAAGCTTATAGATATTGCTAGTGTAAAACCGGGGATGTCCATAGGTGAAGCTGGTGCTGGAGAGGGATATTTTACCTTTCATCTTTCTCGACGAGTCGGTGAAAAAGGTAGAATCTATGCAAATGATATAGACAAGGAAGCTCTCCAAAAACTAAACAATCGCTGTAAGCTGGAGGGAGTAAAAAACATTCAAACTGTTCTGGGTGAAATCGCAGATCCATGTTTTCCGGTGACAGAACTAGATATGGTTATAATGCTTTATGCTTTTCATGATTTTACCGAAAAGGAAGCCTGGCTGAAAAATGTAAAAAAATACATGAAGGATGAGGCAAATTTAATGATCTTTGACGGCCAGGATGCCCACACAGGCATGAGTAAAGAATTGGTTGCCGAGTTGGGTGGAAAAGCAGGTTTTAAACTCGTTCGTCACACTCAACTCCATAATGGTATATGGATATATATTTTGAATCTTGATCAGCTTTGATCTTTAATAAATCCAAAAAATAATAAAAAAATCTTTGGAAATCAATCCGGATAATAACAATGCCAAAGAAAAGCTTTAAGGATTTAAATAAAGGTAACTTATCATGAAGAAAAAAATACTTCTTTCTCTATTGGTGTCATTCATTCTTATTAATAGCGTTTCTTACCCACAAGAGAAATCAATTAACTCCTCCTCACAAGATCAACTGATGGCGTATGTATTCGATGAAACAGATTATGAATACAAAGAGATTACCACCAGAGATCTTAAATCAGCCGTGCGAATATATTTTTTAGGAGGCTGTGGGTACTTCATTTCCGGAGGAGGGAAAAACATACTGATCGATGCCCTGTACAAACATCCCCATCCTAAATTCCTCAATGTTCGCACTCCAGAAGATGCGTATAAAAAAATGCTGAATGGTGAACCACCCTTCCAGAAGATTGACCTGCTTCTCGCATCTCATTATCATCCTGACCATTTCACCACAGACCGGGGATTCCCTGTTTTACAGAAGCATCCAGAGACGAAAATGATTGCTAACCAATATACCTTATCCCTGGCCATGAAGGATGATCCTGAAAGCTATGAAAAAGTAAAAAACCAAATTCATCCGCTAAATCTCCAATGGGGTGAAATAAGAAAAATATCAGTTAATGGATGTTCAATTAAAATGTACATTGTAAAACATACTACAGATGATCATCTGGACAGAGAATAGATTGTGACTCAATTCCTTTTGGAACTTGAGGGATTGAAGATATTGCACATGGGAGATATGTACACACCTCCTAATATGGAATATTTTAAAAAATTCGGATTAGAGAAAGAGCATATTGACCTTGTATTTTCCGCTGGAGGGATCAGCGATACTGGAAAAATTTTAATGAATGAATATATTAAACCAAAATATTTTGTGGTAATGCACAACCGCTTGTTAGAAGAGGGTCGATATTATAGATTTTTTCTTAACATATTTCCGAATGCAACAATATTTTTAAAACCAATGGAAAGAAAGATTTTTCTTAAATCTGTGAAAAATTAAATGTCTGCAAATAAAAGTTATTATTTTCTTCCGATAGGGCTAAACGCCATTATTTTGGGTGAGAAGGACTAAGATCGAGGAATTAGAACCTGATAAATCAAAATAAGTGAGGAAAAAATGAAAAAACTAATTTGTATCATCAGTTTAATAATGGTTACGGCAGCAAACATTGCTGCTCAACAAAAGGATTTCCCCAAACTCACCGGCGCCTATCTGGGCCAGAAACCACCTGTCAATGAACCGGTTTTGTTTGCTCCCGGGATTGTGTCTCATGGCAGAAACCACAGCAGTGTAGCGATCAGCCCTGATGGAAAAGAATTATACTGGAGTGGGGTGAAAAGGAAAATATGGTTTACAAAGCTAGAAAATGGAAAATGGACCGAACCGGAAGTGGTGCCATTCTGTAAAATGGATCCTTATGAGTACGATAATCCCTTTATTACTCCTGATGGAAACAAACTGTTCTTGACTTCATTCCGTCCAGGAGCTGTTTCTCAGAACAAAGAGACAATTTGGTATGTTCAAAGATCTCAATCAGGATGGTCGGATCCCAAACCGGTCAGTCCTGAAGTTAACGAAACGCCCTTACATTGGAGTATCTCCGTATCTGATTCAGGAACGCTCTACTTCCAGTTTCAGGATGCAAGCGGGAAATCCTCCGGAGGAATAGGCGATATCTATTATTCAGAGCTGGCTAATGGTGAGTATACAAAACCTGTCAGCATCGGTTCGGCAATCAATACACCGGCAACAGAAACCTGCCCGCATATAGCACCTGATGAATCGTACATCGTTTTTACTAGATTTGACGAAACAAATGTAAAAAATACAGGCATCTTTATTAGCTACAAGGATAAATCGGGCAATTGGTTACCGGCAGTTATGGCTGAGGGGGGGACTAAAGAAAAAGGAGGGCTTAGTCCCCGGATATCACCTGACGGCAAATATTTGTTTTATGTGAACGGCGGGATGTGGTGGATGCCTGCAACATTTATTGGAGAGTTGAGACCTGGAAATTTGAAATAAAAAGGTACACTTGAGGGACAAAAGGATAACATTATGAGAAAAGTACAGTTAATGATATGTGTCATTCTATCTATTCTCTTATCATTTTCTTCAATCTATGGACAAGAATTGGATGAACACTTAAGGTTGCTAGCGCCCCTTGCCAATAAAAAATGGGAAGGAGAAATGCCGCGCTTTGGTGAAGGAACAAAACGCGAAGTTATGTGGAATGTTATTTGGAATAGAAAAGCCATAAAGCAAACCACAGAGGTTAAAATGCTTAATAGCATAAGCGAAACCTATTTTTATTGGGATTCCGATAAACAGGAAATAGGTGTGTTTTCTATAACCAGCAACGGCAATTTTTTCCATGGCTATATCACTTTTCTAAATGAAATGTTAGAATTCAGAAACACTTTTGAATTGAATGAAAAAGGGAAGCTTGTTGACAAGTGGTTCACATTTCGATCTGGAGAATGGAAGCTAGGTCATACGTTTGAATTGTCCAAAAAGGAAGAATAACTTTGGTCTCTTCGATAGAAGCACTGGATCGAGAACTAATAATCCAGAACGATATCTTCTGATTGTCGGTAAAAACAATGGATGGAATTCAGAAGAAGCCGTAAGAATAAACAATAATTTGTGGAGTGACTAAAATGAAAAAGAGGTATCATGAAATTTAAAGTGCATCATTCGATGAAAGAAATAACAACTATATACATGCTCTTGTGTGCACCTATAATTTGTTGTTCTTTTTGTGAAGCGCAAAATAGGGAAAACCACAATTCACTGAAAATGGTTAGCACAACCAGAGCCGGCAGTGTTCCATATGGTGTGTATGCAGATAATGGATGTGCTTTCATAACCAATAATGATGATTTACTTATCTTCGACATCCATGAGCCAGCCAATCCCAAAGAAATCGGAAAAGTAGGTATAGGTGTTTCATTCAGCGTGACAATTACGGATGAATTGGCCTTTGCTGTGGGAGAGAGCGGACTTTTTATTATAGATATCAGTGACCCCAAAAATCCTCAAAGGCTTGGAACGCTTAAATTAGAAGGGGCGGGAGCCAGTATTTGGGTAGAAAACACGCTGGCCTATATTGCCACTTCAGCAGGATTGGAAATTATCGATATCAGCGATCCTGCCAGCCCTTCCAAGGTGGGTCATAGCGATGGCGGACCTGCCCGGAGTGTTGTTTTAGTTGATAGTATCGTCTATGCGGCAAACAGAATTAATGGACTTGAGATCATAGATGTTACGAACCCCGCTGACCCCCAAAAAATAGCCACCTTACCCGGAACACAAACTGCCTGGCATGTGCATGTTCATGAAGATTACCTTTATCTTGGCCGTCATCAGAATGGAGTCGAAATATTTAATATTTCGAACAAAAAAGCACCCCTTAAAATGGGAAGCTTTTGTGACGAAGACGGAGGTGAAGCGTTGAGCGTGTGGGGTGACAAAGATTATCTTTATGTTGCTGATAATTTTGGCGTTGAAGTGTTGGATATAAAAGATCCGGCACATCCCCAGCAAATTGAAGAGTATGGAGGGCTCGGTTGTACACATGATATCTTCGTGAAAGGAAAACTAATCTTTGTTGCATCTGTAATGAAAGGTCTGATTATCCTTGAATTTTCTCCTGAATAAAGCATTTTTTGCCGTAATTCATGATACATAAAAGAAGATCTTGCCCTGTGGCCGCCTTTTTTCTCTTGACTTTCCTATTTTCCTGGGCCGTATGGGGATTAGCCTCACTCCTTTTACCGGAGGAGTTCGACTGGCGCAGGTTCGCCCAGCCGCATCTCTTGAAGAAGCACAGCGCTCTCGTTGCGAGCGTCATCATTTCCTTTTTTGCTTTTTGGGGAGGTTTTGCTCAACAGACTGATTTTCCTGTACTCAAAGGTCCCTACCTGGGTCAGAAACCGCCGGGCATGACACCGGAGGTATTTGCGCCGGGGATTATTTCCACGGAAGAAAAATATGAATTGAATTCGGTTTTTTCTCCGCAAGGAGATGAATTCTATTATGAAATTTCCACCACCACTCCGGAAGAGAAAAAAAAAGGAGAATATTTTTACATTATCATGGTCAGCAAACAGATGAACGGGGTTTGGACTAAGCCCGAAATGGTCCCGTTTTCCGGAAAATATTCGACGATGGACATGTGTTTTTCACCAGACGGAAACCGGCTTTATTTCACTTCGGACCGCCCGAATCCCTGGGATGTGTCGCCAAAGAATAATATCTGGTATGTGGAGCGTACAGGGAATGGCTGGTCGAACCCTGTGATTCTTCCTCCTCCTGTATATACTCCCGAAGTCAGACAGGGTCAGGTCTCGCTGGCCGCGAATGGGACGTTGTATTTCAGGACGGGTGATGACCTCTTCTATTCAAAATATAAAAACGGAAAATTTTCAAATCCGGTCATTTTGTCTGAGGCCGTCAACAGTCCTTATGCGGAAAGCAAACCCTATATCTCTCCGGATGAGAGCTTCCTTCTTTTTGTCCGCTACGATATGCCCCGGTCCATTAACGGCGGCAGAGGACTCTATATCAGTTTCAGAGGGGAAGACGGGAGCTGGAAACCGGCCAAAAACACGAATATCGATGGGAGTCTGCCCAAATTGACTCCGGATGGCAAGTACTTCTTTTTTTCGCGAGGAGGCGACATCTACTGGGTGGATGCAAAAATCATAGAAGAACTTAAACCGAGTGAATTAGAATTAAATTCTTCCTCTAATGGAGATGGACCTTCGCGTGACTGGCCTGTGTTACAGGGCCCCTATTTCGGGCAGAAAGTGCCGAAAGGGGGAGCCGAGGTCTTCTTGGATGGGATCATATCTAAGTTGAACGAAGACGAAATGTGTGCGGCATTCACCGCAGACGCAAAAGAGTTTTACTACAATGCGCATCATAAAGGCAACTGGGCGATATTCATGACAAAAGAGGTTGATGGACAATGGATGAGACCAGCACCGCTGCCCATGACTTCGGATTACACCGACCGGGATTTTACGATGTCACCGGATGGGAATAGGATATTTTTCGGGTCGAACAGACCGCGAAACGAGGGGGAAGATCCGGCCGGATCGTTGGACATATTCGTAACGGAAAGACTCCCGGCAGGTCGATGGTCGGAGCCGAGAAATATCGGTCATCCCGTCAACACTGACCGAGGAGAGAATTACCCCTCTTGTGCCTGGAATGGAAATCTGTACTTTTTCTCGAGCTGGGAAAACGGCCTCGGAGGATGTGACATCTATGTTTCAAGATGGGAGAACGGGCGGTACTCTGCACCTGAAAACCTCGGGAGTGCGGTGAACAGCGCTAAACACGACTGGGATGCGGTCGTCGCGCCTGATGAAAGCTTCATCATATTCAGCTCCCAGGATAGGGCAGATTCCGTCGGCAAACAGGACCTTTACATCTCGTACAGGAAGGTAGCCGGCGGTTGGACTGCAGCGAAGAACATGGGGCGGGCCGTGAATTCTCCCTATGATGAGATCTGTCCCAGCTTATCTCTTGATGGAAAGGGCCTCTTCTTTACCAGCAGGAGGAGGGGGAAGGCCGATATTTTCTGGATAGATGCCAAAATTATTGAAGACCTGGGACCGAATGACAGCAAGTTTCAGTGAAGAACGATTCTTAATGAAGGGAGCTAAGCCATGAAAAAGAAAAGAATCAAACACGCTAATTTATCGTTGCGTGTATCGGGATACTGCATTTTATTTATCCTTGTTTTTTTTACGAACAGCTATTCTCAGGATATCCATCGTGCAGTCGCTGAAGGGGATCTTGATAAAGTGGAATCGCTGTTGAAGGAGAATCCTCTTCTTGTGAATGAAGAAGATACTAACGGACGCACTCCCATATTCACGGCCATCATGCGGCGCAATCCAGAAATGGTCAAGCTCTTGATCGATAACGGGGCTTTGGTACGAGTGGGAGATAAAAACCTGAGGGCGCCCATTCACTTTGCAGGATTTAACAACGATATGACCATGATGACATTGCTCCTGGAGCATGGTGCGGTGATCGATACCCGCGCTATCGGCGCTGCAACCCCGCTGATTCATTCCTCCCTTTTTAACTCGTACGAAATGAGCCGTTTTTTGATTGAACATGGAGCCGATATCAATATCCAGTGCAATTCGCTGACCACCCCGCTCTATTTTGCTTCTTTGAACAATAACCTGGAATACCTCAATTATTTGTTGGATGCGGGAGCCGATATCGATACACCTGATTTCCTCAACAGAACGCCGCTTTATGTTGCAGTGAGAGACGGATACGAGGAGATCGTGAAAACATTGATGGACAAAGGAGCCGATTTTCGCATCAAAGATACACACTTGAATCGGAGTCTGCTGCATCTGGCGTCCATTCAGGGTCACGGCGAGATTGCCGGAGTGTTGATCCATGAAGGAGTGGATGTCAACGGAAAAGATGATCGTGGTTACACGCCCTTGGATTATGCAAACCGATACGGCCATGATTCGATGTCCAAGATTCTCGAGAAAAAAGGTGGGAAATCGAACCTGGCCGATCATCTGGCTTCTACAGAAAACATACAAAAACAGGATGTGCAGCCAGGCGAAGCGACCGTTATCAAACTCCAAAATGGGAGTTGGGGGATTCTTACCAAGGAGCGCTTTCTGATTTTTGGATATTCTGAAATCGGTAATCCGCCTCCTGAGCCGTCGATCTTGAACGGATACATCACCGGCAATGAAATGAAGGATGTGTCATGGGTTTATTTTGATTTGGGTTCTCATCCTCCAAAGGCGTTTTTTTCGCTTCAGGGAGGAACTCCCATTTATTCCATGCAGGACCGGGTGAAACATCTTTCGTTTGTCCTGAACGAAACGTTCGATAGATATTATGCTGGGTTGAATCTTTCCCATTCCTATTTTCCCAAGCCAGGACAGCCCTTCGATGTTGAAGATCTCAGGGTGACGGTCGTGCCGTCTTACCAGAACAAGAAGGGCTACTTTATCCAATGCGATGGCCTGTCCGTCTTATGGCTTTCGGGTCTCTCCGACGAATACATCACTTCCAAAAAAGATACAAAGGCGATCGAATTCGTCGAGGAGAATTTCCCTGATGTCGATCTTTTATTTCTCGGCACACCGGATGGCATCGGCCCGGAAAAGGAAAATGGAATCAGAGAAGCTTATCTCGAATCGATGCGCTTGAATCCTCAGGCTGTATTCTTTATGGGGAAGGAGCCTTTGGAAAGAAGGATCTTTTCCCAGATAAGACGAAAAAATCAGGATCCTAAAAATATCTTTTGTTCGGAGAACCCGGGAGACACTTTTCTCTACTCCCAATCCGATATTTCCCGGAAGATCCAGGTTAATGAGGATCTCACCGTCCGGCTGCTGGAAGAGAAGGGGGCTGCACTTATTCAGCGAACGCAAGGGTGGTCTAGGTAATGCAGATATATACCGATCAAAATTGGTTAACGGGAGATATGCCGATGTGGAAAATATCGGTGAACCGATCAACACCACGAATTCTGAGATTGATCCTTTTATCGCTCCAGATGAAAGTTATCTTATCTATTGTTCTAAGACGCTCGACGGATATGGCGGACACGATCTCTATATCACTTTCCGAAAGGAGGATGGTTCCTGGACAGAGCCGGTTAATATGGGACATGAAATAAATTCATCCGGTTATGATTGGATAGCCTATGTCACATCCGGTGGAAAGTATTTCTTTTTCACAAGCAACAGAGCCGGAGATTATGATATTTACTGGGTGGATGCGAAAGTCATTGAAGGTCTTAAGCCAAAAAAGCTGAAGTAGAGATTGTTCAACAACCTGTGGTATTCAGTTCCTCAGGTCATTGACTTTTTGCAGTTAATTTCTTATATTTACATTAGATAGTATGATTAAAAGATACAAAAAGCATTTTAATCTGACTTTTCTGTTCCTATTCCTTTTCATTGTCTTATTCGCCAACT
>Ga0114922_10002293_pt1 | contig 17956 bp, 25 predicted proteins | sample AartaG_FD_100975 | JGI IMG/M metagenome (GOLD analysis project Ga0114922, IMG submission 100975) | Deep subsurface microbial communities from Aarhus Bay to uncover new lineages of life (NeLLi) - Aarhus_00045 metaG | ecosystem: Environmental > Aquatic > Marine > Oceanic > Sediment | place...
AGGTTTAGCTGGAGGTTTAACTTCAGGTTTAGCTGGAGGTTTAGCTGGAGGTTTAACTTCAGGTTTAGCTGGAGGTTTAGCTGGAGGTTTAGCTGGAGGTTTAACTTCAGGTTTAGCTGGAGGTTTAGCTGGAGGTTTAGCTTCAGGTTTAGCTGGAGGCTTAGCTCCAGGTCTAGCTTCAGGTCTAGCTTCAGGTCTAGCTCCAGGTTTTCCTCTGCCTCTTGATTTTTCTTTCTTTTCAGGAGGTGCTTCAACATGAGTTGGTGGTGCCTGTGGTCTAGACGGATGATCTGATTTTACTAGAGGAGAACGTGGTGCATAATCAACATGTTCCTCTTCATCTATCCTAACAAGCATACCAGGAGAAGTAACAATCGCTTTATTTAATGCGATATGTCTGTGTATAATAAATTGTCTTGCTTGATAAGGAGATGATGCTAATCCTTTCCTATGAACAACTGTTTGTAATCTACGATTGAGCACTGTTTTAACATCTAATGCAAGAACAGAATCGAGATCTCCACCCTGTGGTAACATACCAAAACGAGTTAATCGTGACAATAGTTCAGTTGCCCTTTGTTCCCTAATTTCTGGTGTTAAAGCTAGAAGAGCACGAGCTTGTTGCCTTGCTTTTGATAATAATGTTCTAGCTTTCCATAACTCCTTTTTATTTCGTAATCCATACTCACCGACTAACGGTAACTCTCGTTCAATACGATCTTTATCATAAGGATGACCAGGAGTAAGAATTTTCTTTCTATATTTTCGTATTCCACCCATTTATTCCACCTTACCTTCTCCTCTTGGAAACACCTACAGTGGTTCCCCTCTTACCATGAGTTCGGGTTTTTTGACCTCTTACTTTAAGCTTAAATTGGTGTCTAATCCCTCTACGACTTCGTATACGGATGTATCTTTCAATATCCTGCTTTGTTTGCAGGATGAGTTGTGCCTCAGTGATATGTATATTATCACCTGTTTGACGATCTTTCCTTCGATTAACTAACCATGCAGGTATTCCAGCAGCTACGGGATCACTGATAACAGTTTCAATTTCCTTGATTTTAGCATCAGTAAGAAAACCTATACGTTCTGATGCAGGAATATTCAATATCTTTGCAATTGCTTGAGCTAATCGAGTATTAACTCCAGTTATTCTTGAAAGGCCCATAGGAACAGGCATGTGTCCTTCAAGATCTGTAGACTTTATTCTAACTAAATGGCGAAATGACATATTTTCACTCTTTTGTGTTTTTTATTCCACAACCCGAAGTTGTGGTGCTCTTTGTTTCTGAAAGTTCAGAACTAGGATTTTTTCCTTTGAGCTTCGCCTTGTGCTTTCCAACATTTTCTAAATTGCACAAATGACTTTAGCTTGAGAGCGTAACTGATTTTTTTAAGTATTTGCTTCAAAGACAAAAAAATCAAGTAAACAGATTTAAAACAATAAGTGGAGCCAGGACGGGGATTTGAACCCCGGAACCGAATAGGCACTAGATTTCCAATCTAGCCTCATACCGCTTGAGTATCCTGGCACGTCTAATTGTAAGAATAGCTTACGTTCATCCTACACTTGTTTTGTTTTAAAATGTTTCTTTTTCTTCTTTATTGCTTTTTCACTCGATAACCTAATTATTTTTGAGATTGGACAATTTGCGCTAAAACTGATAAATATAGAAAGTATAACCCCCCATGTTCTTTTTTTCATCTTATTTTCTCACACACATACATAAAAAAACTCATAAATGAAACATCTTCTTTGAGTTTGAAATCGAACCGGTGGTTTCAATGACGTCAAAATTCCTACTACTATTCAAACCATTTCAACGCTTTACCTTTGAGGTAAAAAAACCTGCAAGAAAGATATCTTTCAAGAGGAAGATAGCTTGGACTTTCGGAATATTAGCCCTGTACTTGGTGATGTTAAACATACCTCTGGTAGGAGTACCTAAGGATGAAGGTACTGATCCATTTTTTGCTATGAGGGCAATTTTGGCTTCTCAAAGAGGAAGTCTAGCTGAACTTGGGATAGGTCCTATAGTTACAGCAGGTCTAATTATGCAGTTGCTCGTAGGATCACAAATCATTAAGGTTGATTTCTCGAATTCTGAAGAAAGAGCATTATACACAGGAACTCAAAAGATTCTAGCTGTATTAATGACTATCTTTGAAGCTCTTGCTTATATCTTAGGAGGAGCTTATGGAGAGGATATTGGATTTGAAGCTTCAATGCTTATATTAGTTCAATTACTAGTGGCGGGATTCATTATACTTTTGATGGATGAAATAATACAGAAAGGTTATGGTCTTGGGAGCGGTATCAGTCTATTTATCGCGGCGAGTGTATCATTCAACATCTTTGATGGTATGTTCAGTCTTAGCCCTGAACCTTCTGGAGGATTTGTCTATTTTAGAGGATGTATTCTAGCTTTCTTCCAAGGAATTTTCAACGATGAAGCGTCTGTAGCTGCATCTTTCAGTAGAGTGGGTAGAACTCCAGACTTGATTGGTTTAATGGCTACGATCGTAGTGTTTGCGATAGTAATATATGTTGATTCAATTAAGATTGAGATTCCAGTACAACACAGTCAATATAAGATGCCAGCTCGATACCCAATAAAATTCCTATATACTTCAAACATTCCAGTAATTCTAGTTAGTGCTTTATTTGCTAACATTTACTTCATTTCAAATCTAATGTGGAATAATTGGAAGGGTGCTGATTCAGGGATAAAATATTTCCTAGTCAGATTCTTTGGCACGTGGGAGGACATATCTGGTGGGACGGGTAATCAACAACTCGCACCTATAACGGGTCTGGCGTCGTATACTACGGCGCCGTATGGTCCAGAGCAGATAGCGAAGTATCCTGTGAATGCAATAATCTACCTTGTGTTGATGATTGCGCTTTGTGGAATATTTTCACGGATCTGGATAGACACGGCAGGTATGAGTTCGAAAAATGTGGCAAAACAATTACTTGATGCAAATATGCAAATACCTGGATTTAGAAGAAATCCAAGAATTGTGGAAAGATACTTAGAAAGATATATTCCAACCGCAGCATGGTTAGGAGGATTCTTTATAGGTGTTCTAGCAGCCTTTGCCGATTTCTTAGGTGCATTAGGTACTGGAACGGGTATTCTTCTAACAACGGGTATTCTTCGACAATACTATGAAATATTTGCAAGCGAACAAGTAAGTGAAACTGTTCCAGCATTAGCAGGATTCTTAGGCTTAAAATAAAACCTAAAACTCCTTCCCTTTTTATTATTTTTATAGCTTATTTTTTAGAAATTTAAATCTATAATCTGATGTGTTTCAACACTCTTAATTGAAGATATTGCAATTTTCAATGCTTTCAACCCGTCTAAGGAAGTCACTACAGGTGGAGCATTTCCCAAACTAGCTTCTGCAAAGGCATGCATCTCAGCACTTAGAGGTTCTTTCCATTCAAGCTTTTTAGTGCGTAACCATTCTGCATCCTCAATTACATATTCTTGAGACATGTAATCTGCCTCAACTATACCTTTTTCACATGTAAGCATTAACTTTCTTAATTTGTGAGGTGTTAGATAGTTAGATTCAATAAAACCTGTTACTCCGTTTCCAAAATCTAACAAAATCTCAGCATAATCTAGATAAGTATGCCTTAACTTCCCTCCTCTCGCATATACTGACTTAGGTTCTTTATTAACTATATATCGAAAAGCATCTATGTCATGAATACTCACATCTCGAATTACATCAACATCCTTTAATCTATCAGGCCAATAAGGACCTAGTCGTCTCGCGCTGATTAAAACAAGTTCTCCTAATTCATCTCTTTCAACTAACCTTTTTGATCTAAATACTATAGGATTAAATCGTTCTATGAAACCTACAGATACAACAACGTTTGAGCTTTTTTCCAAATCAACTATCTGTTCTGCTTCTTCAACTGTACTAGTCATTGGTTTCTCAATTAGTACATGTTTTCCGTTTTCTATTGCTTGCATTGCAATTTTAGCATGGGTTGAAGTTGGTGATGCTATTGTTATTGCATGTACTTCTTCATCCTTAAGCATCTCTTCAATACTAGAATAAAGCTTTGTATTGTACAGCTTAGTTATTTCATTTGCCCTTTTCTGATCCAAATCAAATACTCCGGCAAGTGTTGTGTTACTCATTTCAGTAAAGACGCGAGCATGATTCTTTCCCCAACTACCTGTGCCAATCACACCTACATTTAGTTTTTTCATTTTTTTCACCTAAAGACGAATAATTGATTCCCTCATTTTGAGTAAAGAGAAGTAAATATATAAAATTTCTTATTTGGCTGATTGGAGTGAAGGAAAAAGAAACTTGATAAAGCACAATGCTTTATTATTCATACATTGCCAGAGATGGATTTTGAATTAATAGAAGCATATAGGAAAATTTCTCCAAGGTATAGTAATTTGAAGAAAAAACCATGGAAGGATTTTCAAGAGTATTTAGAATCCATAAGGAAACGGTTTTCATTGCCTAAAACGGGAATATTGCTTGATGTCGGAAGTGGAAATGCAAGAAATCTCCTACTTTTTGAATCACAAAACTGGCAACATATCGCATCAGATATATCATTTGAGCTATTGAAATCAAGTATTACTTTGGACAACAATATTATCTGTCTTCTAAATAATGACGCAAATTCTATTCCCTTAAAAGATAATTCAGTTGATTTAGCATTGTGTATTGCTACAATTCATCATTTCAGAGATGAAGAAGAAGTATTACATGCACTTAGGAATATTTCTAAAATCTTGAAAAAAGACAATTTGCTTATTGTGTCCTGTTGGAAGAAATGGAAAAAAGGAACCAGGAAACAGATGATTGTAGATCTTATCCTGTATCTTATCAAAAAGAAGAAAAACAGATTGTGGCGACATGGAGACATTTACCTCCCTTGGTATAATGATAAAAAGGAACTTATTGCTGAAAGGTATTATCATCTATTCAGTAAGAGGGAGTTGATGAAGATTATTGGTGTAACTAACTACTCGATTATTGATTTTCTGGAATTTGGAGGGAGAGGAGGGGAGGATAATTTCTTTCTTTTACTACAAAACAGATAATTTAAATGAAATAATCTATTTCTATATACTCCAGTTACAAAAGCTTTTAAAAAGAAAAAAATTTGTGGTGTTATTAAGTACAGAATGTGGTTTTAATTATGGCCTTCTGGGATAATTGGTTTAAAGGATTAACAAACTGGATGATAGAAAAGGGACTCAATCAAAGACCCACATCAGCTTGGGTAATTGCAGTAGTCTCCGTTTTACTAGCTATTTTATCAACAACAATAACCAGATTGGTTTCAGATGTTGATGCATTGAAAGATAGTATGCAAAAGGTCAATGAATGGAACCAAAGAAGAAAGAAAGCCATGCAAACTGCAGATAAGAAATTATGGTTAAGCGTAAAAAGGGATGAAGAAAGAATCAAGAAGATGCAATCTTCTATGATGTTCAAAAGAATGAAACCTATGCTCTTTACAACAATTCCTTTCTTATTGATATTCGCTATTCTACGAGGTGCTTTTCCAAGTGGTGCTGTCTCTGAAGTAAATCCAGTAACACACTATTATGCTTGGTTGCCATTTAACATTGGAAACTTCCCATGGATTGGTAGCAATCCTTGGTTTGGAGCTGAAGAATATGGTAATCACATCTTTTCTAAGGTTCCCTTCTCAACCTGGTATTTCATTACTGCTTTTGCATTTGGTTCGATAATTTCAAGGATTTTTGGAGTTACTCCATCAGGAGCTGCTAAATCAAAAGCAACAACAGTTAAGGAAAAACAGATTAAAACACCTGTTTCAGCTGCTAAGAAACAGTTAGCAAAAAAAAGAACTACAACTAAGAAATAGTGAAAATTAGACTGAGGAATTAAAATGGTTAGACCTTCATTACGAGTCGCAAAAACAAGAAAAAGAAGAACACCATCTGAGACTAAACTAAGAAGAATTGAAAAAAGAACAAAAAAGCCACATTGCTCTAATTGTGGAGCTATTCTACATGGTGTAGCTTTTGGAAGTCAGAATAGAGTAAAAAAGATGTCTCAATCTGAACGCTTGCCAACACGACAACATGCAGGACATTTGTGCTCAAATTGTTTGAAGAGCGCAATTAAGGCTAAAGTTCGCATTTAATTCGAGGATGTGGCCAATTGCCTATTATCGCAGTCTCAGGTCCGCACGGTTCCGGTAAAAGCACTGCAGCCAAAACTGTTTCAGAACTGTTGAACTATACTTATATCTCTGCGGGACAATTATTTAGAGAAATGGCTAAAGAAAAAGGTATGACTCTAGAAGAGTTTTCCAAAAGAGCAGAATCTAATGAAGAAATTGATCGCTACATTGACAATCGAACATTAGAACTTGCAAAAGCAGAAAATGGTATAATAGTTGATGCTCAATTAGGTGGATGGATTCTTAGAAAGGTTGCGGATTTAATAATTTATATTACAGCACCATTAAAAACTAGAATTCAACGCATTGCTGAAAGAGAAAATAGAGCTATAGAAGAAATCAAGAAAGAGACCTTGATGAGAGAAGAATCTGAAAGACACAGATATCAAAAACTCTATAACATTGACGTCTCTGATTTGTCTATCTATGATGTAATAATCAACACTAAAAAATATGATGCTGCAGATTGTGTTGATATAGTAATGGCATCAGTTAAAAAAATAACCAAAGGTGAAAAAGAATGACAGCAATTCAAATTGGAAGAGTTATTGTTAAGACAAATGGAAGAGAAGCAGGAAAGAAAGGAATAATAGTTGATATTATCAATCCAAACTATGTTCTCCTTACTGGACCAAAAGCAGTAACTTCAGTTCGTCGTCGTAAATGCAATGTAAGACATTTAGAACCAACAGACAAAGTTGTTTCCATCAAAAGGGACGCAAAAGACGATGAAGTAGCTGCAGCCATTGAAACTGCAAAATTGAAGAAATTTATGGAAGAAGTTATTATTCCTTAATTCCATATTTCCTCAAACTTTATATCCTCATTTTTTCAATAGCTGGTGTAGAATGACTATAATTTTTTCCCCCCTAAAGATTGTCTTGGACAACGAAGCAGATAAAATAGTAGAATTGTCTAGTGATACAACTGATTTTAGATGGGGTAAAGTTCCAACAGATAGAACAATTGAGGAATTACTTCAATATGGAATAATGAATTTAGATAAACCACCTAGACCCACAAGTCACGAAGTTGTCAGCTATGTAAAGAAAATTCTAGATCTCTCTCGTGCAGGTCATTCTGGTACTCTAGATCCTCATGTTACAGGTGTTTTACCTATTGCACTGAGTAAAGCTACAAGAATTTTGGATACCCTACTGCTTGCAGGGAAAGAATACGTATGCAATATGAGATTACATAAGGATGTTGAAGAAGAAAGAATAAGAGGGATAATGAAAGAATATCTTGGGGAAATTTATCAGCGACCTCCTTTAAGATCCAGCGTAAAGAGAGTTCTAAGAATTAGAAAAATTTATGAAAATGAGATTATTCAGATAAAAGAAAGGGAGGTTCTGTTTAGAGTAAGTTGCCAAGCAGGAACCTATATCAGAAAATACTGTCACGATATCGGTCAGAGTCTCTCTTGTGGAGCTCATATGAAGGAATTACGCAGAATAAGATCAGGACCCTTCTCTGAAGAAGATTATCTTTCAACACTTCAGGATCTTTTTGACGCATATATGTGGTTCCTTGAGGAAAAAGATGAAATTCCTCTTAGAAATATTATTCTTCCTATGGAATGGGGAGTTAAACATTTGCCAAAGATATTTGTAAAAGATAGTACTGTAGATTCCCTCTGCCATGGAGCTCCTTTAGCATTGCCTGGAGTATCTAAATATACAGAGAAATTTAACAAAGGAGAATTAGCAGGTATTTTTTCACTTAAACATGAATTAATTGCCTTAGGGGAGATTCAACTAACACAAGAAAGCATTCAGAATTCTAAACACGGTATTTTTGCAAGCGTAAAGAGAGTTCTTATGCCAATAGGTACTTATCCAACATCTAAACCAAAATAGTAAATAGATTCAAGATGATTATGAGACTACTTTAGAGAGAATGTATTTCTTAAAGTTCTCATAAGATTTATCAAAAGAATAAAATGGCCAATCTCTATCTTCTGTGACGATTATGTTGTTGGCTGTAGAAATTGCATTACCTATCCCTAGACCTATTTCGCGAACATCTCTGCTTTTGAAATTCACCCATTTCGCTAAATCTTGATCTTCTTGTGTTTTCTCTAGATATCTTCCTGATACTGCAAAACGATCTGGGTTAGTAACACGATTAAATCTTGTTAATTGTCCCGCATGAAAACCGAGAACATAAACATTATCCTTCCCAAACATATCCTTTGCATAATTAATTTCCGCAGGAGATTTTACACCATTAAGAACAAGCATAGATGAGCCTTCATATTTTTCTTTCTCAAACTCCAATATGGTCTGAGTAAAAGCTATTGGATCTCTTGAAAGAAGTTCAATAATTACTTTTGAAGTATTTTTATGATTTACTTCTAATTTTTGTCTTTTCAATTCGTGATAAACTGCATGACCTGTTTCAACCATTGGTATATTTTCTTCTTCCCTTAATTTATGACCATGGGATGATTTTCCGCTAAGTTGCATACCAACTAGAATAAAAACTTTCATGCTTTTCAACCCAGATTAGATAGCTTAAACAAAAGGTTTTCGGATATATTCGAAAATTCGTAAAAAATGTTAAAAAAATAGGAATAGAAGCAAAGCATCTATTCTAATAGCTTTACTTTGCCACCAGCTTTTTTGACTTTTTCAATTGCTTTTTCGGAGGCTTCTTCAACAGTTATGTTGATAGGGAGACTAATACTACCTTGAGCAAGTAATTTTGTATAACCAAGTTCTTCCAGCTTAACTTCAAATTTTTCTCCTTTCTTGACTGCTGATCCTTCATTTAGTAATGAGGGCAACATAGCTTCAAGATGAGAGATGTTAATTTGATTTGTCTTTTTAGTTACTGAAGGAGGACGAGTAAAACCTCTTTTTCCAACAGGGGGACGAAGTCCTTTAACTGTTTGAATCCAATGATGTGACATAGGAGCAGCTTTACCAACTCCACCGCGCATACCACTCCCTCTATGGGTTCGAACAATTCCCCATCCATGAGTTCGGTATCCACGTTCTCTTCTTGTCTTCTTTCTTCTTCTTACTGTCATTTTAATCACGCCATCCTTACTATTAACTCGTTGATTGCATTTCCTCGATACCCCAAATCTCCACCTTCAGCGAAACCTCGCTTTACGGATTTATATCCTTTTGATGCAGGATGGAGTCTGAAGAACTTTTTCACTCCAGTTATATCATTTAAACTTGTTTCTCCATTAATCAGTGCTTTGGAAAGTGCTTTGATTGTTGTATAGGAAGAGTTCTCTTTCAGGTATTTGTTAGAAACTTTGCTTCTTCCGGCTATTTCTCCTCTTTTATTTAAGACATATTCCAGAGCTTCTTGACTAACTTCTCCCCAAGTTAGGTAATCTTTAGCCTTCTTGAGCATACCCATATATGAAGAAGTGTTAGGCACAAGTGTCATATAGTTACTACGTCTAACATTTAACATATTCAGAGTTTCACGAATCTTAAAGTGAACATTGACTTTCCCTCTTATTCTAATGACTGCCAATAATTCAGGTTTTTTTGTTGTTTGACTCATTTCTATCACTTTCCTACCTTGTCCAATCGTATGGAGCCATAATGGAATAGCTGTTCTTTAACGCTTCAAAAGTTGATTTAGCAAAGTTTGAAGTAGTACGAGTTTCACCAAATGTTTTACTCCATACATCTGCAATCCCAGCTAATTCTAGAACTGTTTTAGCTGTATTTCCAACTACTAAACCTAAACCTCGTGGTGCGGGATAGAGAATAACTTCAGTTGATCCCACTTTTCCAGAAACCTTGAAAGGTACTGTATGCGGAGTTCCACATGAACATTCCCATGATCCACATCCTCTTCTTACAGGACGAATATTTAATTTTGCGTTAATCATGGCTTTTTTGATTGCGGGACCTATTTCTTTTAGCTTAGCTTCTCCAACGCCTACATAACCATTACGATTTCCTATAACAACAGTTGCTCGGAATTTGCGTTTTCTACCTGCATCTGTTTGTCTCTGAACAAGACTAATATCAATAACATCATCTTCGAGAGTATCTCCGAATAATATGTCAATTATTTCAGGTTCCACTAGAGGTAATCCTTGTTGAAATATTTCATCGATGCTTGAAATTCTACCTTCTTTAACTAGTCTTCCAACTCTTGTTCGAGGTTTCCAGTCATCTAAATCCAAATACATATTTCTACTCATTTTTTTCTACCTCATTATAATGTATCAATCTTAGCCTTTACCTCATCAAATAGAGTAGGTAAATTTTCTGGCTTCTTATTAACTTCGAGATATTTAGAAAAGACTTTACTGTATTTCTCTTTATCTTCCTTTGCTAATAATGTGGCATAAGATTTAATGTGTTCTCCTCTGAGTCTTTTTTCAGAAGGTATCATTTTCTCATTGAATGGAATTTCAACACCAGCATCTACTACTCCTTTAAGGGTAGCAAACAACCTTGTTCCAGGGTTTACTGCAAATGTTCCTACATCCAAGATTGCTTCTTTAATTTTTGATTTCAAAGCTTTCTTGCCTGCTAAATAGCCAGTTAGATATGCAGCAGGTAAATTTGAAGTAGCTACATCCCATCCATGTTTCTTCAATTCATTTGATCTTACTTGTACAAAAGTTTGATCTCCACCAATTTTTGATTCAATAAATTGAACCAAAACTTGCTTATTTGAAGGTCGAGCTACAAAACGAATTTTTCCAGATTTTAGGAGCCTTTTTCGTTGTCCATAATCTGTTTTCATTTCTCGGCGTCTTCTAAATGGAACTCTATAGAGAGGTCCATACCTTATACGCTTTGGCTGTAGCTTCCTTCTCTTTTTAAAACCTTTTTTGCTTCTTCTTGACATTCATATCACCTTGTTATAATTCAGGTAGACGTTTCTTTGCTAAACCATGTTCAGCAATATAGTTTCGAAGATAGCGTTTAGAACGGAAAAGGCCACCTTTAGATTGGAGATATAATTTTCTGTAATTTAAAGTATCAATATATCCTTCGTCTCTAAGGTTTTTCAGGTATTTTCGTTGAGCTCTTATCTTAGCCATCCATCTATCTTTACTTGGAAGACGTGAATATTTTGGCCCTTTACGACTACCAGGACCAATTCTTTGCCCCTTCTTCTTTTTAGCAGCAACTGCTCGAGCTCTTCCCCTACTAACTCCTTTAACCCTTCGTTTTCGGATATCACCGTCATCTATATGACGTCTGATATCTTCTCTAGTAATCGCTAAAGCAACATCATGAACACTGTCAGGGTCAATGATAACTCTGTTAACACCGACTTTTAATACTTTAGCAGCTATTTTTCTTTGAGTTTTTACGTCCATAAACTTAACCTCACGTTAGTTTTGTTCTACGAAGAATCATCCTCCGATTCTTCATCTAATTCAACGTTTTCGTCCAACTCGAAATCTTCATCCAATTCGAAGTCTTCATCTAATAGTTCGTATTCTTCCTCAAGCAGGGTATCTTCCAGTACCTCACCAAACTCTTCAATTCGAGCGGGTGGATTAAGTACTTTTAAACCCAAATCTGCTGCTGTGTCAAGAATTGTTTGCCTTTTTCGAGACCCTACAGTATGTTTAATCATAACTGCTTCAGTCTCCTTATCTACAGATTCTAGCTCGTAGATATTAGCAACATGAACTACCAAATAACCCGAAGGATGTAGACCTCTGACAGCTTTTGGTCCTCTATAACCAACGCTTGCCATTGCTGGAACGCCTTTACGTTTTTCTTTCATCTTGTTATCAATACCCTTTGGCTTTCGCCAGCTTGTTCCGACCCTATTGTAACGCCAACTTTCTTGACGTACAAACTTTGGTCTACGAGCATTGATTTCTTTTCGTTTTTCCAACAATCTCTTTTTATTGACTGTCATAGGCACTCACGGTAGAATGTTACTTTTGTAATTATGCTACCTACCTTCTGGTGTTTTTAATCCTTTTTATCGTTAAGAAAATCAAAGATTAAACAAAAATAAAATAAAAATAAAAAAAGAAGAAATGAAATTATATTTTATCCCACAACCAAACGCCATCCATAAAGGTTTCAGGATCTTTCTTCCTTTTACCTCTTAGCCTACAAGCTTCTTGCATATTTGCTGTAGTCTGTCCTACTGCTTCTTTATCAATGCCTTCAATGATGACATCGTCTTTGTCTATTTTAACAGTAGTTTCTGAACCAACAATTGGAACAATTATATGTTTTCTACCACCGTAGAGATTTTTAATTGTTACAACTCTCTGTTTATTGTCTGGTTCCACAGTTATTGGAAAATGGCTAAAGATGATTTTTGATTTGTAGGTGTAACCTTGTAAGACACCTTGTATCATATTGTTGATGTGACCTACCACTGCAAGTGTAGCAGCTTTTCGCTTTTTATTAATGTAAAAAGCTATGACATCAACTTTTTTGCCTTTCTTCTTGATTTCAACATCAGTAGGTTCGAAATTCTTGGATAAAGTACCCTTAGGTCCTTCAACAGTTACAGTTCTATCTTTGATTGTTATCTTCAGATCTTCAGGAAGATCAATTGTCCTTTCTATGTATAGCTGTTTCAATTCGATCACCTAGTATATGTAAGCCAGTAACCGGCCACCGATGTTTTTCTCTTTGGCATCTTCGTGTGTCATTACACCTTCTGGTGTAGTAACTACAAGAACACCAAATCCTCTTGCAGGCAAATAATTTCTTTCTTCATCCTCAAACTGATCCTTATGAACAGGAAAACGGGGTTTAATAACTCCACACTTGTTAATACGACCTAGGAGTTGGATATCGAACATTCCTCCCCTATTATTCTCGATATATTCGAGTTCTCCTAGATATCCAGCTCTTTGAACAGTTCGTAAAACATTTGCTATGATTTTACTTGCTGGTTTAACAGTGACGGTTTTCTTTCCAGTCTTCTCAGCATTCAGAATTGCTATTAAGGCATCTGCTAGTGTATCCATTTGCATATTATTACCTCCTTATCCTCCTCTACTACCAGTTTTCTTGAAACCGATTTTGTCGTATATTTCCCTAATGCAACGTCTACAAACATATAATCCTCCACGCCTAATCAAAGCTTGATGAGTACCACAACGTCTGCATTTTCTTGAGCCTTTACCATATTTTATTACTCTTTTTTCTTGCATTTTCCGTCACCTAAATTATTTTCATTCCATAGTCTGTCATAAGAAATTCCATAGATTCTTCAGGAGATAACAAATGTTTTCTTGGAACACTTTGTCTTTTTCTTTGACGATATTTAATTCTATATCCAGCTCTTTCAATTTTAACAACTACATTGAAACCAATGGTTCCTAACATAGGATCAAAAGGAGCATCTTCGATATCAACATGTTCAGTTATACCAAAAGCAAAGTTACCCTGTTCATCAAATGATGAAGCTTTGATTTCATAATCATATGCATATAGAAATCGTTTCAAAGCTTGACCAGCTTCTTCTCCTCTTAAAGTTACAACAGAAGCTATTGATTCTCCTTTTCTTATGTTAAATCCTCTAATAGATTCCTTTGCTGGCCTATCAACAGGTTCTCGATTTGTTATCTGTCTTAGAATTTCCTTTGAACGTTCATATCTTGGTCCTGATTCTCCAACACATGTATTGATGATAAGAGCTTTAATCTTTGGTTTCTTCATTGGACTTTTCTTCCATTCTTCAGCAAACCTAGGTTCAAATTGTATTTGTTCAATTACTTCTTCTGTCATCGATTATCACCTACTTCTTACCTTCAATTGTCACACTTGGGGAATTATTTCCTACAACGAAAATATATCTGTAAAGTGTAACTATTTTTTCACCTTCAGGAGTACTAAGTGTTACAGTTTTAGTTTTCTTAGTACCATGGGCACTGATTTCTTCAATAGAACCATGCATACCCATCCATCTTCCACTAGTAACAAAACCATAATTTCCTACTTTGAGCTCATATTTTTCCATAATTTTCTGCTCTGGAAGAGATATTTTTAGTGTATCATGTGTAGAGTAAGTTGCAGAAGCAGTTTCTTCTTTACTGAGTACTATGTTTCTTCCATCGTGTAAGTTCAGTTGTATTAAACCATCTTTAATTGAGGTTTTGTTCTTTACTTGGCATAATTTTTCAGTTGTTTCGTTTTCATCTATTGGAATAGCTCTTAGTCCTTTCTTAACTGTGTAGAGCATCCTATAGTGTAGTTGCATTTTGGGTAAAGATAAAACATCCATAAATCCAAGAGGATATTTCCTGTTTGTCTTTACTCTTCCATCAATTACAACATTTCTCTCATAGAGAATACGTTTGGCTTCACTCATATTTCTGGCAAAGTGAAACATATCTCTTAGTAGAATTGCTACTGGAATACAATCATAAGCTGCATGAGGACCTGGGGAAGGTCTTACTGAATACTTTGCAATTTTTTTACTGATAGGTACATGCTTTGATACCACATATCTCTTCAGATGTCTTTTTCCGCCGCCTTTGGTCATTCTGATTCCTCCTCTTTTTCAGCTTTAGGAGTTTTAGCTTTTGGAGTTTTAGCTTTTGGAGCTTCAGCTTTTGGAGTTTTAGCTTTTGGAGTTTTAGCTTTTGGAGCTTCAGCTTTTGGAGTTTTAACTTTTGGAGCTTCAGCTTTTGGAGTTTTAGCTTTTGGAGCTTCAGCTTTTGGAGTTTTAACTTTTGGAGCTTCAGCTTTTGGAGCTTCTTCTTCAGCTAATTCTTCTAATACGTCTAATTCATCCAATTCAATATCTTCGAATTCTTCTTCGAGGACATCTTCATCTTCTAGCATATCTAAATCTTCTACTTCTTCAGCTAATTCTTCATCTTCATCAAAGATATCTTCAGCTAATTCTTCTTCTGTTATCTCTTTCACAGATCTTCGTTGAATGATAGCACGTCTTTTTTTATCTCTCAGACTTAGAGAGGTTATCACAACATTACTGGGATGAACTGGAAAACTCACAATAGTACCATCTGCTTTCTCTTTACTATGTCCTTCAATGTGAATTGCATATCTTTGTGGTATAACTCTGATAACTTTTCCTTTAACTTCTTCATCTTGTGATCTATTTTGGAAAACAGTTACTTTATCATTAACGTGTATAGGTAGACGACGAACTCCGTATCTTTCTCTCAACGCATGAGATAATGGAGCAGTCATCTTACGATTTCGAACATGATATTCTGCTTGGAAATGACTCTTCCTCTGCTTTCGAGGTTGTTTTGACTTTGTTTGTTTCATTTAAATCACCTATACAATGATGGAAGCTTGATGTGCAATTCTTGGCCATTTTTCTGCTGCTTCTTTGGCAACAGGACCTCTAATTTCACTTCCGAGTGGGTCTCCTACTTCGTTAGTAAGAACCACTGCATTCTCTTCAAACTGAATCCAATCTCCAGATCTTCTACGATAAGGTGATCGTTGTCTTACAACCACTGCAGAAAAGATTAGTTTTCTTCTTTGAGGAGTTCCTTGCTTTACTGATACTATTACCATATCAGCAACAGAAGCTTTTGGAATCCTGTTTAATCTTCCTCTATAATGCTTTACTGCAATTATTTGCACAATTCTAGCACCTGAATTGTCAGTGCATTTTATTCTGGATCCGACCATTAGTCCTTTAGTGATATGAACTTGTGTTCTTCCGACTGTTTTTCTCTTTGCCATTTTATCACCTTAGTTTATTTTTTGTATAACTACAAAACTCACAGTTTTTGCGAGTGGTCGGCATTCTGCGGCTAAAACCATATCTCCTTCTTTAACATTCAAACAAGGAGGGTTGTGGGCAGAAATCTTTCCATGAGCACGTTCATATCTTCTGTACTTTTTCACATACTGAAGATAATCTCTCCTAATAACGACTGTTCGTCTCATTTTGTCAGAAACCACTTTTCCTGTGAATATCCTTCCTCTAACAGGAAGTTTTCCATGAAATGGACAACGTGGATCTTCACATTCTGTGGAAGGTGCTTCCACTCCTGGAACACCTATATTCCTTACTTCACTCATTTCTTTAGTCACCTCGGTAAAGCGTCTTACACCCATGTTGTCCCATGTATATCAAAAACATAGGAGAACAATCTCGGCCCCAAATTTCTTCGGAGTTAGACGTCACATACCTGTGTCTAGTTTCGATCTATTTTGAAACTATATTCGACAGTCTCCCTCAAACATCTATCTTTTTAATAGTTTTCATCGTTAAGTTTTTTAAAATCTATAATTTGGATACTAAAACCCTTATCAGAATATGCTTTATTTATTTTCTATTATTTGCTCATTAAAGAAAACCATTTTAAATATCAAATAGTCGATTTTACTTGCCGGGTAATAGTAAATACAATTTGTATCCGTTAATAAACCTTAAAAATTGTACCCTTACTCGCTAATGTAGTCAAAGTAATAAGAATATACAGGAGATATTAGATTGCCAAAATACAAATATTCAGTTCAAACAGATCCCGACAGATCAGCCAAAGCTTCTGCAAGAGAAATAGATGTCAGTAGAAAGGCTGCTCGCGAAATTTGTAACACAATTAAAGGTATGACAATTCATCAATCTATTGAATTTCTTGAAGCAGTAATTGATAAGAAACTTGCAGTTCCATACAAGCGTTTCAAAAATAATGTTGGACACAAAAGTACTGTAGTAGGTTGGACAGGTGGCAGATATCCTGTAAAAGCTGCAAACGAGATTCTAAAAGTTGTAAAGAATCTAGAAAACAATGCAGAAAATAATCAATTACAATTAGATAGATGTAGGATTACTCATGCTGTAACTCTACAAGGATCACGACAAAAAGCAATATTTTATCGAGCTCATGGAAGTTCATCACCTAAAGTGAGACAATTTGTCCATATAGAATTAGTAGCAGAAGTAGCCGAGATGTGAGAATATGCCTACAACAAAAGATTATCTATTAAAAAAATATCAAAGAAATTCAATTGACGAATTTTTAGCTCATGAATTGAAAAATGCTGAATATGGGGGAGTTGAACTTAGGAGAACACCTTTAGGAGATCGTGTCATTCTTAGAGTAGGAAGAGTAGGATTAGCTATTGGGGGAAGAGGAAGAAACATACACCGAATTACTGAAGCCTTACGTGAGCAATATGAATTAGATAACCCTCAAATTGAAGTAACAGAGGTGGAAAATCCAGAACTTGATTCTCGAATCATGGCATATCGTTTAGCATCTTCGTTAGAGAGAGGTCGTCATTTCCGTAGAAGTGCTCACGGAATCATTAGACGTATAATATCAATTGGAGCAAAAGGTGTTGAAATAAAGATTAGCGGAAAGATTACAAGTCAGAGAGCAAGAGTTGAAACCTTTAGAGCTGGATTTGTAGCAAAGGCAGGAGATCCTGCTGAAAGATTTGTTGATATAGGAAAGGCAACAGCCCTTATTCGACGTGGGTTAATTGGCGTTCAAGTACGAATCATGAGGGGAGATGCAATTTTACCAGATGATATTGCTATTGAAGCTGAACCAACTTCCACATCAATGATCGTTGATACAGGCATAGAAGAAGAACCAGAAATCATTGAAGAGGTTAGCGATGAAATTATTGAAGAATTAGAAGAATTTCCAGATATTGATGAAGAACTCGAAAAAATAGCAGAAGAAGATAAGAAGAAGAAAAAGAAGAAACCAAAAGACGAGTTTGAAGAACTGGAAGAAGTCGATAAAGTTTCCAAAGCTAAGAAGACTGAAAAGGTTACAAAGACAGAAAAAGTAGATAAGCCTACAAAGACAGAAAAAGTAGATAA
>Ga0114922_10002294_pt1 | contig 17954 bp, 11 predicted proteins | sample AartaG_FD_100975 | JGI IMG/M metagenome (GOLD analysis project Ga0114922, IMG submission 100975) | Deep subsurface microbial communities from Aarhus Bay to uncover new lineages of life (NeLLi) - Aarhus_00045 metaG | ecosystem: Environmental > Aquatic > Marine > Oceanic > Sediment | place...
GCAAGACAGAACCGCGACCGTGAGGGAGCGGAGATACGCCGGACGGTGTCCAGACGGGTAACCGCTTCCTAACGGGCGCGGTTCGGATAACCCGCAAGAACAGGTGTGACGCTACACTAGTGCTAGAGCAAGTTTCTTCTTCGTGTCTCGGATGTAGCGTCGCCCCTTGTGGGTGGTGCTGCGCGGATCATTACGTCGCCCACCGTGGGTGACACGCTCTGAGGATCGTTACGTCACCCACCAGGGGTGACGCTACACGAAAACGGGGCTCCGAATAGCACAATGCACATCCGCGCACGGCCGTTCGGATCGTGCCTGATGCCCGCAACCTGGCTCAGCGTCGAAATGCGGTAGATGTTGACGGTGTATCACCACCCGGGCGGGCGTTGCGTTGATCGTAAACACTACAGGGCGCAGCGGGCGAGACGGTCCCGCATTCCCAGGTGGGCGGGTATGGCTTGCCGACCCTTACGGCGAATGCCACTTGCTCAGCCGAGAAGGCCGATCGGTCTGCAGGGCCAAGTCCGTATCGTCGACGAAGCCCCGCGTGTCAGCGTTGGCCACGGCAGACCAACGATGGCTACGCTCAGCCGCAGACTCACCAAAGCCGGCGCAACCGGCGGTAAGGGTGGAAACAAACACGATCGCGGCGATGCAGCGGATCCAACGAGTCATGTACTTACCCTCATCTTGTAAACACCCCAACCTGCGGCGGACTCAGCACCGTCTTGCCGGCCCATACAAGCTGTAACAGCACCATTATCAGCGGCGGACGCCCCGTGTCAAGTGGGTTATCGTTCGCGGCCGGGGTGATCCGGTTGTCGGCGTCGGCGAGGTGTAATCCGGGTCATGCCCTCGTGAGCCGGAGGTTCTCGATGGCGAGGAGGTCGTGGTATTTTCCCTTGCCTATGCCGGGGCATTTCTCGGTCGCTCGATCCCAGGCATCGCGGCTGCGGAGCACCTCGGGCCAGAAGGGCCAGGTTCGGCACTGGCGGGGGCGGACCGGATAGACCAAGCACACAGTCAAAGGCGGGTCGTCCCCAGCAAGGTCTCCATTCAGAGCCGGGTTGTCCCCAACCGGATACCGTAAACCGGGTTGCGGACGGCCCGGTTCTGATGCGGCATCCCGGCTCGGTGAGCCGTCCACTGTCCGTTGCAGAAAGATGCAATCGCCGTTGGGTTTCTCAGTCAGGCTGTACTTCAGCCCCACGCGACGCAGATGTTTCTTGTCAAGCCAGTCGTCCGCGCGACCCAGATGTCGAGCGATCTTGACGATTTCGTCTTTGGTTACCCAAACGTACCCCGGGTCGCCGCCGCAACAGTTGCCGCATTTAACGCATGAAAACCGCAGGCCGTTGCGGTACCACTTTTCTTTTTGTCTGATCATTTGACGCACGTGCCGACACGATGGCCAGAGCCGAGCGGTCGGCAGCACGAATCTCCCAGGGGCGAATCCCGAAGCTGTGGGACAGGTTCTCTAACTTGTCATTTTACCGGCTGGAAGGCCGGTTCCACAGGGGTTTGGGGATAGCTATAAGAGCGAATCTCCACGCAAGCGTAGCGTGCTCGCACTGGCAGGGCAAGCGGAGCATGACGGAGACCTTCACCCGTCAGAGCCGGGTTGACCCAGACCCGATACCGTAGACCGGGCTGAGGCTGGCCCGGGTCCGTGAGTCGCGCAGCTTTCAGAGACGATCGCTTGCTGACGATGAGAGGATCATGTCCCAACGCACGATCGTCTGGGTTGCCATTTTCACCGTCATCGCACTGATGTTCTGGCGGCTGCCGCAGTTGGTGGCAGAGCAGGACGCCGTTTATAGGACGTACGGCGTCTTGCTGGAGGCAGACGCCCTCATCCGGCAGAAATACGTCCACGACGTGGATGACGAACGCCTGGTGGAGGGGGCGGTGCGGGGCATGCTGCGGCGACTCGATCCCTACTGCGCATATATCACCCCGCAACAACGAGACTGGCTAAGACGTCGCACACGCGGCGAATATGTGGGCGTCGGGGTGGAGGTGGCCAAACGAAACGGGGCATGGACGGTGATCTCGCCGATCGAGGACGGCCCGGCGGATAGGGCGGGAGTCATGCCAGGCGACGCCATCGTGGCCGTGGACGGCAGGGACGTCGAATCGATGTCGGTGCTCGATATTGACAGGATGTTCGCCGGATCGGCCGGCTCGGAGGTAACACTGACCATCCGCCGCGACGGTGAAGAGCCGACGCGGCGCGTCGCGATTCGCCGCGGTCCGGTCAGTATCACGACGGTGCGCGGGTCCGGCAAGACCGACGACGGCCGGTGGAACTTCATGGTCGATCCGGACGATCGACTCGGGTACATCCGCGTCAGCGATTTCTCGGAGATCACCGTGAGGGACTTCGACGCCGCGCTTAAGTTGCTTACTCAGGCCGGTGTGCGGGGGCTGATCATCGACCTGCGCGACAACCCCGGCGGTTTGATGCACGAAGCGATCCGCATGGTGGACCGCTTCGTGGCTGGAGGGCCGATCCTGGCAACGGTCACACGGCGTAAGGTCGTGCAGCGGTACCAGGCCTCGCCCGATGACACTATTGAGGACATCCCGCTGGTGGTGCTGGTCAACGGCGGGTCGGCCAGTTCGTCGGAGATCGTGGCCGGGTCGCTGCAGGCCCGTGGCAGGGCGGTGGTGGTCGGGCAGCGCACGTTCGGTAAGGGCAGTGTGCAGCACCTGATCACGCTCAGCGACGCTGTGTCGGCGATCAAACTGACGGTCGCCTATTACCAGTTGCCCAACGGGCGGTTCATCCACCGCACACCATCGAACAAAAAAACCGACGAGTGGGGTGTGACTCCGGACGTCATCGTAGACGCCGGCGACGGCGAACGCCCGAAAACCGGACCGACAGCGGAAATCCCGGACGACCGGCAGTTGGCCGTCGCACTCGAAGATCTGAGGAAAAGAACCACTACCGCGACGGTGCCAGGCGAATAGAAAGACCGTCGGGTCGGTGGCCCCACCTACCAGGCTGCGGCTGGCAAGGCCGGCCCTACTCGTTCAGCTCCGCGAGGTGCTCATTGAGCGACGCCTGCTGCGCGAGGAGTTTGTCCAGCCGTTCTCGTTCGGCTTCGACCACTTCCGGGTCGGCGTTGGCGAGGAACTTTTCGTTGGCCAGTTTCTTCTGCTTGCCGGTGATCTGTCTTTCGAGGTCGGCCAGAGCTTCGGTCGTTCGCGTGCGTTCGGCCTCGTCTTCTGTGATATCAAGAACGTAGACGTGCAGTTGTCCGACCCGCACGCTGCCGGCGTTTTTCGGCCTCTTGGCGCTCGCGGACACCTGTAAGTCCCCGACGTTGGCCATGCGCAGCACGATGTGCTTTTGCGACTCGAACCCCGCGACGTGGTCCTGCGGCAGGGCCACGATGGCCGACACCTTCTCCTTGGGTGAGACGTTGCACCGGGCGCGCAGGTCGCGCACGCCGCGGACCACGTCTTGCAGGTCGGCGAACACCTCGAGGATGTGCTCATCGTCCAGGGACGGGTATCCCTCGGGGGGGGGCATCCGGGCGGTGATCACCTGGTCGGACATTTCAAGGTCTGCAAGGCCGGGCAAGCCACGCTCGGGCACGATCTTGCACAACTGCGACCAGAGCCGCTCGGTGATAAATGGAATGATCGCGTGGAACAGGCGCAACACCTGGTCCAGGCAGACGGCCAGCACCTGCTTGGCCACCGCCGCTGTCTGTCCTCCTTCGTTCATACGCGGCTTGGTGAGCTCGATGTACCAGTCGCACAGACAGTCCCAGAAGAATTCGCGAAGCTCCTTGACCAGGGCGGAGTATTGATAGGCTAACACGCATTTGTGCGCGCGGCGGATGGTGCGCGACAGTTGAGCCAGTATCCAGCGGTCTTCCGGCATCAGCGACTCGATGCCAAGGGTCTGACACTTCGTGCCCTCCAGGTTCATAAAGGCGAACCGTGCGGCGTTCCAGAGCTTGTTGCAGAAGTTCCGCCCGATCTCGAATTTCTCCGACGTCTCGCGGGCAAGGCCGAGTTCTTCCTTCAATGCCGCCTCGGCCCATTGGGTGGCGAACTCCTTGCCGCACTCTTTGTTGGAGCATTGGACGCGCATGCAATCTGCCGGCTGCAACTTGCGATCGAGTTTCTCACCTCGCGACTTGCGGGCCTGCTCCTCTACTTTGAGCGCCCGAGGCTGGTCCGTCAGATGCCCGCAATGCGGACACAGGTAGTCGGTCGGCATGCGGATGTCTTGTGTCTCGGTGGTCATGTCGGCCAACGAATAGCGCAAGGCGTCGGCCCCGTGGGTGTGAATGACATCCACCGGGTCCACCCCGTTGCCCTTCGACTTGCTCATCGTCTCGCCCCGCCCGTCGAGAATTTTGGGGTGGATGTACACATGGTCGAAGGGCCTTTTGCCCACGGCGTACATGGCGAACATCACCATGCGAGCCACCCAGTTCGTGATGATGTCGCGCGAGGTGATCAACACCGAAGTCGGGTAATACTGCTCGAGATACTGCTTTTCATTTGGATCGGGATCTTCCCACCCGAGTGTGCTGAACGGCCAAAGAGCCGAACTGAACCAGGTGTCGAGAACGTCGGGATCTTGCGAGAACCCCATCTGCTCGAGAATCACAGCGAATTCTGGCGAATCGTGCGGAACACACGCGGACATCATTAAGGTGCCCGGGCCGTCTTGCCGTTCCTGGACCGGTAGAGTCACGCCACGAATATCAAGTTGACCGTGCTTGTCAACTTGCGTCTCAAGAGCGGAGTGCTTCTGTAGCTCCCCATCAAACTGATATCCTTCAACTTTCTTCACCCAGACCGATATCCGATGCCCCCACCAGAGCTGTCGGCTGATGCACCAGTCACGTTTCTCGCTCAGCCAGTCGAGGTAGCTTCTCGCGTAGCGCTGGGGGATGATCTTGATACGACCTTCAGTCACCTCATCCATCGCCGCCTCAGCTAAACCCGGCGCGCGCGACCCATCGCCTAGGATGATGCCGCTATCTTCTCCCTTCGTCGCTTCGTCGCTCCGTCGCTCCGTTTCTCTCTCTACATCACCAGTCTTCAAGAACCATTGATCCGACAGATACGGCTCGATCGGCGTTTTGCTGCGGTCGCTGTGGCCGATGTCGACCTCGTGATCCTCGATTTTCTCGAGCAAGCCGCGGGCTTCGAGATCGGCGACGACCTTATCCCGGCCCTGCGTGGCGAACTTGAGGCCTTGGTAGTTCGAGCTATGTGGATTGACCGATCCGTCCGGCTCGATGATGCGGGCGACCTTTCCGTCCGGGGTGAGCACGTTGATCATCGGCAGGTTGTTGCGCAGGCCCACCTCGTAGTCGTTGGCGTCGTGGGCGGGCGTGATCTTGACACAACCGCTGCCCAGCGTGGGGTCGGCCCATTCGTCGGCGATCAGCGGGATCTCCCGCTCGACCAGCGGCAGGCGCAGCATGCGCCCGTCGAGGGCCATGTCTCGCAGCTTGATCAGTCTGGGCAAATGTGTCTCCCGCCGCTCAACGATCTGCTGGAGACGTTGCTCGATCTGCGCCTTTTCCTTGCCTGACCGGCTGGACAGCCGGTCCCACACGGTTTTCAGGTCCGCTTCGGTCTTATCCAGCACGTCGGCGGGGTCGGGGTTGACCGCCACCGCCGTGTCGCCCAGCATCGTCTCCGGCCGCGTGGTGGCGATGATCACGTGGGTCGGTTCCCCTGGTTTGGGATCAATCACCGGATACTTGAAGTGCCAGAAGTACCCCTTGACCGTGTCGTGATAGACCTCGTCGTCGGCCACGGCCGTTTGCAGTTGCGTGTCCCAGTTGACCAGCCGCTTGCCGCGGAAGATCAGGCCGTCCTTGAACAACCTGAAGAACATGTGCCGCACGGCCCGTGCCAGCCCGTCGTCCAGCGTAAAGCGCGTTCGGTGCCAGTCGCAGGAGCATCCCATCAGCTTCAGTTGTGAGATGATTCGCTGCTCGTACTCGTCTTTCCAATGCCAGATGCGGCGGACGAGTTCGTCCCTGCCGAGATCATGGCGCGATTTGCCCTCCGACTCGCGGATGCGTCGCTCGACCACCGCCTGGGTTGCGATGCCGGCGTGGTCGCAGCCCGGCTGCCACAGCGTGTTGAAGCCTCGCATACGATACCAACGGATAAGGATGTCCTGCAGGACGCTGTCGAGGGCGTGGCCCAGGTGCAGGGCGCCGGTGACGTTGGGCGGGGGGATGACAATGCAGTAGGTGTTGTCGTCTCGCGGCCCGGTGGGTCTGGAGGCAAATGCCTCGGCGTCCTCCCACTGTTGATATATCTCCGCTTCGACCGTGTGTGGGTCGTACACTTTTTCCAGGAGCGTCGTATCTGACATTGCCGGTATCCCGCCAAGAGGGTGCTTCGGGTTCGCAGGGCAAGCGGGCAAGCCTACGCGAAGGGCGGGAATTGTCAAACGGGGGACTGCCGCTTCGACCCGTCTGGTGAGCGTCACCGTTGCGGGTAGAGCAGAGTTCCACATTGCTCGGCGGCGTTGAAGCGGGTGTCGGCACGACGTGCCTTGTCGAGAGTGTATCTTTCCCGTGCTTTGCGCCTTGGGGCGGACGGCCTTGATGTGCTCGCCAAGGATGACGGAAGGGCGGAAGTGTTCTATTCGCCGATGATCTTGACCAGCACCCGCTTGTCGCGGCGGCCGTCGAACTCGCCGTAGAAGATCTGCTCCCACGGGCCGAAGTCGAGCTTGCCCCCGGTGATGGCCACCACCACCTCGCGCCCCATGATCTGGCGTTTGTGGTGGGCGTCGCCGTTATCCTCGCCTGTGCGGTTGTGGTGGTAGCGCTGCGGGCTGGGGTCGAATGGGGCGAGTCGCTCCAACCATTCTTTGTAATCGCGGTGCAGGCCCGGCTCGTCGTCGTTGATAAAGACGCTGGCCGTGATGTGCATCGCGTTGACCAGGCACAGCCCCTCGCGCACGCCGCAGGCCCGGACCTCGTCCTCCACCTGCGACGTGATATTGACAAAGCCCATGCGCTCAGGAACGCGAAACGTCAGATGGCGTGTGTGGCTTTTCATGGCGTGACTCCCTTTTGATTCTGCCGCGGCCTATCACCGGGCGGCTCAACGCCGGGCGGGTGTGAGTTCGACGCGACAACTTCAAGCGTGTGCTCAAGTTCAAATCGTTCCGATCGCAGTGCTTTGCTTGGGATCACGGGTTGCCCGTCCGCCTTCCACTTTATTCTCCTGAAGGTTGTGCCGGGGGGGGTGACAACCATCCAGAAGACAAGCCGGATGCGAAGTTGCCCCGCCTGGTCGGGTGTCAGAGTCAGCTCCAGGAGGTCACCTTTTTTGGACTGCACTCCAGTCTCACCCCGACGGCGCCGCGCCGCGACTTCGTATATGCTGATAGGCTGGCGGCGGCGCCCGATGGGCTCGGTGGACTCGCCGACGTAAAACCCACCGACGAAGAAGTGCACCTCTCTACGCGAAGAGACACGAAGGCGATCAATCATCTCCACCTGAACCCGCAGGTCCTCATTGGTCTTGACCCGATCGGGGGCAATGAGTCTGAAATCGAAGGCCTCGCGATCGTAGCGTCTGACCAATGATCGCGGCAGGCGCCCCGCGGCGATCGCGCCTTGAAGCCAAGTGTCGCCGTCGGACGAGAGGTACCCTTTTCTTAGCCGTTTCTGGAGCAATCCCTCGGCCAGTCGGATTTCCTGCTCGCCCGTCAGTGTCCTGCCATTCAGTTCGGCCCATTCGGCCACTACGAAGCCGCGTGGCGCCTCGACAATCTGGTGTATCAACACGCGGGTCGGATAAAGGAGCAGCAGGTGCCGCCAGCTTAGGGATGAAGCGAACATCAGCACGCAGAGAGCCGACGACGCGGAGCCCAGGCCCAGAAACAAGGGGTTGCGCTCCAACCGTCCTTTGACCAGCCCACCCGGCCGGTTCCAGTCCGCGCCGCATTCCGAACACGCCGCACTGCGGCCTCCCTCCGGCGCGACCTGGTAGTCGCACTTCGAGCAGCGTAGCTCATCCCCAACGCGGCGCCGCCACCACGCCGAGATCAGGATTGAAGCGGAGAAGAAGAAGGGCTGCCATGCGAAGTGAGCTATCATCGAAACAAACGAGCCGGTGCCTATGAAGGCGGATGCCACTGCGACGAGCGCAAGCCACAGAAGAACGCACAAGCAGACGGCGCGTAAAGGTGATCTGTGTCGAACCCACGGCCGCCGGCTGGCCGCCCAGCCTGGTGACTTGATTCGCCAAATCCAACTCATCCCACAGGGATTGGTAACCCAATTTGATGGGGCACGCAAGCGAAACCCAGCGGGTGCCAGAGAACTAGTGTAGTGATTCATAAATGGTGCATCAGAGTCCGATACCGTTCTTCGTGCTTACCAGCTACATAGGGTGTTGCGCTCCCTCACGGTCGCGGCTCGGATAAGATGCAAACTGTGGAAATCACTACGCTAGTTGCAGCGGCCGGCGTCGTGCGTGGCCGCGATGTGATTGGCAACGGCGAGCGACTTGTGTCTATCGCTGGACGATGCGGGCGTGCTCGGTTCGGCAGTAACGATCCGTCATGCCGGCGATGTAGTCGCAGACCACGCGATGGACGCCCTGATCGTCTATGCGAGAGCGGAACCGCTGCGGGAGTTCGTCCAGCCGGGAGCAATACGCGGTGAAGAGCATCCTTACGATTTGCCGGGCCTGTGCGTCCGTGCCGGCTACTTCCGGTCTGTCGTAGACGCGCCGGCCCAACAGCGACTCGGCCTCTTTCAGCCTGTTGTTCATTTGCTCCGACAGGACCACGGACGGCCCGCCGGCCTGTCTGGTGTCGTCCGGGCTTTTGCAGGTGGCAAGTCGTGCGGTCGAGGTCTGGATCGCGTCGGCCAGCAGTGTATTGAGCATCGCGTCGAGCACGGGCCGGCGGATGGCGTGGATGTTCGTACCGGGCGGCGCCTCAATCCCGGATCGCGACTCGTGCCACAAAGCGATCGATTCGAGCGCGTCGTGATCTACGAAGCCCGCTCCGATGGCGTCCTCCAGGTCGTGCAGGTCGTAGGCGAGGCGATCGGCAAGAGCCACGATCTGCGCCTCCACGGTGGGGATGGGGCCGGATTCGAGGAGGTCGGCCACGGACGGGTCGGGGTCGTCCTGCCGCGGGGTGTCGAATTGAGTAATGTGTTTGATCAGGCCCTCGCGGACCTCGTAGGTCAGGTTCAGACCGCGAAACGCAGGGAACGGATGCTCCAGAAAATCAACCACGCGCAGGGCGTGGGCGTTGTGCTCGAAGCCGCCGTGGTCGGCCATCATCTCTTCAAGGGCGGCTTCGCCGGCGTGGCCGAACGGCGGATGGCCCAGATCGTGGGCCAGGGCTATGGTCTCGGCGAGCGTCTCGTTTGCCCGCAACTTCCGCGCCATAAGCCGCGAGATTCCCGCGACCTCCAGCGAGTGGGTCAGGCGGGTTCGGTAATGGTCACGTCGCTGCGAGCCGCCGAAGACCTGCGTCTTGGAGCGCACGCGGCGAAAGGCCGTGCACGAAATCACGCGGTGACGGTCCAACTCGAACGGCGTCCGCAACGGGTCGGGCTGCTCGGCGTGAGTTCGACCACGGCAATCTGCGGAACGCACCGCGTAAGGGGCAAGACTGTCTTGGGAGTGCTTTGCGGGCATGAGAGGAATGTCGAATGTTGAATAACGAATAGCGAATAGCGAATTCAACGCCGCTCACTATTCGCTATTCGACATTCGCAATTCGAGTACTATCGGCAGTTCACCCCAGCGCAAATGTCCGGGCAGGCCGTACTGCAAACTTCGTGACTGCCGGGATCGACCTTTTTCCATGTGGCTTTAGCCTTCCCGCGTTGGTTGATCTCCGCTATTCGACGGTCGGTATCGTCGAGGATCAACGTCACGTGCATGTTTTCGGGGAGCTTCGACTTGACGGTGGCTTTGACCTTAAACGCGCCCGGGGCGCCCTTGCACTTTGTCTTGAGACGCTTGATCCGATCGCACTGCATCTCGAACACGGTGTTGAACAGCACCGATAGACTGTCCGACGTGGAGTTTGCCACCACAAGGTCATCGTCGCCGTCGTTATCGACATCCCCGGCCGTGATGCCGCGGGGGTCTTCACCGACACCGAATCGCCTCTGAGACTCGAACGAACCGTCGCCGTTACCGAGAAATACCGACAGGTCATCGTCCGACTTATTGGTAACGATTATGTCGGTGTTTCGGTCAAAGTCGACATCGGTCGCGATAATGAACCGGGGTTCGTCCCCGGTATCGTATGTATTCAGGGGGCTGAACGTGCCGTTGCCCTTTCCGCGAAACGGTTGCCACCGGTCAGAATTAGCAGACACCACAGCGAGATCGGGACTGTTATTGCCGTTGAGCCTTGCTACTGCAAGACCTGTCAAGGTGGAGAGCCCTGAGGAAATCGAGATCCGGTCCTCAAATGAGCCGTCGCCGTTCCCGAGTCTGACATAGATGGTTGAACTGGAGGTCAGAACCAGATCGTCGTGCAGGTCGTCATTCAGGTCGACGCATGCGACGTGTAAACCAGGGAACGGCAAGCGCACCTCGGGCCAGAAAAACCCGGTTCCATCACCAAACAACAACGACACGTTGCCGCCATTCGCCGTCACCACGTCGAGGTGCTGATCCTCGTCGAGATCGCAGATCGCCAGGTCCTGTGCCGGCCCCACCGAGAACCTTGGCTCGGACTCGAACGTGCCGTCGCCCACACCGATCAGCGCCGACACTTCGGAGGAAAGACTATCGGCGATTACCAGGTCGATCGCGCCGTCTTCTTTCATGTCGGCGCAACGAATGGCTACGGGTCCTTCCGCAACGGGATACCAGACTTCCGTCTCGTAGCTCCCCTCGCCCATCCCGATGAGGACGGATACGTCATTGCTCTTGTAATTCACCGAGGCGAGGTCCGGAACCAGGTCGTTATTAAAGTCGCAGGCCACCACGGATCGTGGTTCGTCTCCCACGCCGAAACGCGGCTCCCAGCGGAATATCCCATCCCCGTTGCCCAGCAGAAGCGAGACATCATTCGAGGAAAAGTTCGCGGTGGCGACATCGAAGTTCTCGTCATCGTCGAACTGGTCAATGGTCAGACCGTTGGGATTGTTCCCCGCTCCGAACCGAATTTCAGGATCGAACGTCCCGTCACCGTAACCGAGTCTGACCGACACGTCGTTGGATCCGTCGTTGCACGTGACGATATCCAGGTGCCGGTCGTCGTTGATGTCGCGGACGAAAACCTGGGCGGGCTGCGACCCGACAGCGATGGAGACCGCAGGCGCGAACTGGCGGGCGCCGAGCCCCTTCAAAAGCGAGATGTCATTCGTGGACGAATTGGACACGAGGACGTCCATGATAGTGTCTTCGTCCACATCGTTTGCGGCAACGGAGGAAGGAAAGGTGCCCACGGGCATCGGGTTTCCGATCGTCGTGAACGTTCCATCACCGTTGCCCCAAAAGACCTGGACGGTGTCCGACCCGGATTGCACCGCCATCAGATCAGCGTTCTCGTCCTCATCCAGTTGGGCTATTCCAAGTGCTGTCCCTCCCAGAACAAGTTCGGGTGCTTCTCGAAAGTTGAACTCCCCGGTCCCCAGAAAGATTTTGATGCGTGAGGACGACCCGACGGCGATGTCAAGTTTGTCGCCCTCATCGAAGAGCCCGACGGCGAGCGATTCAGGGTAATCCTGGACCGAAATCGTCACCGCACCGACCCTGAAGGTCCCGTCCCCGTTGCCCCGAAGTATGGAGATCGTTCTGTCGTCGTAGTTGACGGTCACAACGTCGAGGTTTTCGTCGCCGTCTATGTCAGCACACGCGAGCCCCCGAGGTGAGCGACCGACGCCAAACCGCACTTGTGGGCGGAATCCCCCTTTCCCGTCGCTGAGAAGCACGGCCACATCATTAAACGTCTTGTCGGCCGTGACGACATCCGGGAAACAGTCTTCGTTTAGATCGCAGCTCACGATCGCTGTCGGACCGTCTCCAACATCAAATGTGGGGGTCGTGCGAAACAGGTCAGGCGCCTGCGCCGTCGCTGTTGAAGCAACCAGCGCGATCGTTCCAACCGCCACTACTCCCAACACCGATTCCGGTCTGATTCCTCGTGTCCGCCGCATTTCACACCTCCGAGCCGTTTTTGGACGTTCCTTTTGTTTGTTCTGCCTGGAACGGAATTCCCGTACCCGCAACGGGGCAAATCCTGCGCCAGATGCACAGCAACAGTGTTTTCAATGTACCCGAATAGAGCGTGCGCTTCAAGCCGGAGCACGAGCCTTGGCGCGCGGCATTCGCCCCGGAGACGTGATGGAGGCTACGGTGTGTAGCGCAGAGCGCTGATTTTGCCCCGGCGCCGCCCACAAGGGGTGACGCTACATTGCGGCGACCTGCACCGCTAAACACGTGCTCAGTGGCTGGATCGGGCGGCAGAGCGTTTTCCATATCCGCCGTGGGAAACGGTTGTCTGTAATGGATTCAATCCCGCAGGCCCGCCGCCTGGGCGTTCGTTACGAGTTCCTTGTACAGGGCATCAAGAGTGTCGGGGACGACGCGGGTATTTCCTAGAACGGCCATGTAGTTCGTATCCCCGGTCCAGCGGGGGACGACGTGAGCGTGGACGTGGTCGGGCAGGCCCGCGCCGGCGCAATGGTCGGTCGGGTGGCCGACGGCACGGATGTGGCGTGCAATATCCTGGATAACGGGAGGAATTCGGTGTGGCAGGGATGACACGCGTCGGGCCGGATGCTATACTGTCCTGTGGAGGAAGGGACAACAACGAGGAAAGAGACAAATGGGCTTGCTGGATAAGCTGTTTCGTCGTCATCCGCCGAAGTCCGCCTTGCAGCTCGGGCGTAATGATCGCTGCTGGTGCGGCAGCGGCAAGAAGTACAAGAAATGCCACTACCAAGCGGATCAGAAGTACTTTGCCGGCATGTTCGATTCCGCCTGCAAAGGTCCGTCGTGAGCCCGATAAACGGGGTGAGTTTCACCCCTTTGAGCGTCAGTGGTGCATCAAGATGCACCCTACCGGCCTATCTGTGGGACAGGTTTTCTAACCTGTCATCTGACCGGCTGGAGAGCCGGTCCCACGCCAGGGGATGGGGCGGCGTTTGGAGCCGACGACGCGAACCGCGTCGTGGCCCAGTAGTTCGGCGGCGCTTGTCAGGAAGGCCTCGCTGCATTTGACCTTCACATCCCGGCCGCATTCGATGGTGGCTACATACCCGTCCCCGGTCGGCACCTCGAGGTAGACCGTTCGTGGGCCGTGGTGATCGTTGACCAAAGCCAGCAGCGGTTCGAGGCCGTCCGCTTCGGCGACGCGGAGGATGGCCGCCTGCCCGAAGCCCTCCAGAGCCTCGCTCGCCGGGATAACGCGCTTGACACGCAGCGACGGCTCCTCACGCTTGCGGTCGACCTCGCCGTCGAGAAACACGACCGCGTCCGGAACCAGAATCGAGCGGTACTTTTCCAGGTCGTCGGGGAAGACGATGGCCTCAACCTGGCCGTGCAGGTCCTCGAGGGTCACGATCCCCAGCTTGGCTCCGGGCCGACGCCCGCCCTTGGCAACGACCGTCCGCATGTTCGAGACCATGCCGCCCAGGATGACCGCGGCCCCGTCGTCGAAACGTTTGAGGTCAGCCGTGGTGGCGGTGGCGCAGGCGTCGAGCAGGGTCTCGTGGCTCACCAGCGGGTGCTTGGTGACGTAGAAGCCCAACACGGCCTTTTCCCGCGCGAGCATCTCGGCCTCATTCCACTCGGCGTTTGACAGTTTCGGGGCTGCGGCGCCGCTGTCGATCGGTGCCTCGCCGAAAAGGTTCATCTGGCCGCAGCGGCGATCTTGCTGTACGCGCTGGCCTGCGGCGACGGCGTCCTCCACGGCCTCAAACATGGCTTTACGCATCGTGCCGGTACGGTCAAACGCCCCGGCGCAGATCAGCGCTTCGAGCGACGCCCGGTTGAGCGTTGTCAAATCGACCCGCTCGCAGAAGTCGAACAGGTCGCGGAATCCGCCGCCCTCGCGACGGGCGGCTATGATGGCCTCGATGGCCTTGGCGCCAAGCCCCTTAATCGCGCCAAGTCCGAAGACGATGCGCGAGCCGCAGGCTTGTGCCTGCGCGGACGTCCCCCCGGGCTCAAGGCCGCCGCTCGACCGGCTCACGGTGAAATCGTGGTCCGACCGATTGACGTCCGGCGGGTCGATCGAGATGCCCATCTGTCGGCAGGCCTCACGGTATTCCGCGATCTTGTCCGTGTCGGACATTTCAAACGTCATCAACGCAGCCATGAACTCGACCGGATGGTAGGTTTTCATATGCGCCGTCTGAAACGCCACGATGGCGTAACCGGTGGAATGGGCTTTGTTGAACGCATAGCCGCCGAACTTGAGGATGTTCTCGAAGATCTCCTGTGACACCCTGCGCGACACGCCGTTGGCTTCACAGCCCTTCTGGAACGGCTCGCGCATCTTCTCGATCGTGTCGGTCTTTTTCTTGCTGATCGCCTTGGCCAGGCGGAACGCCTGCTTCAGTTCGATGCCGCCCAGCCGGTTGACCAGGCGCGACACCTGCTCTTGATAGACCATGATGCCGTAGGTTTCCGAGAGCACCTCAGTCATGATCGGATGCGGCGTGGTCCACGATTCGCCGTGCTTGCGGGAGATGTAGGGATCGATGTAGGCCATCGGCCCGGGCCGGTACAGCGCGTTGGCCGCGATCAGGTCTTCGATCCGGTTTGGACGCATGCGCATCACCACGTCGCGCATCCCGCCGGATTCAAACTGGAAGACGCCCTTGGTGTCGCCGCGGGCGAAAAGGTCGTAAACGCGCTGGTCGGTCAGATCGATCCGGTCAAGATCGATTTTCTTGCCGGTGCCTTGCTGGGCCAGTTGCCGCGCGCGTTCCAGCGTCGTCAGCGTCCTAAGACCCAGAAAGTCCATCTTGAGCAGGCCGATCTTCTCAACAGTCAGCCCGTCGTACTGCGTGGTCACGACGTCGCCGCCCGGCGACCGGCACAGCGGCAGGAAATCGACCATCGGCTGATCCGCCACGACCACCCCTGCCGCGTGGATCCCGGAGTTGCGAGCCAATCCCTCAACCTTGCGCCCGATGTCGACGATCCGTTTGACTTCAGCGTCCGATTTGTAGAGCGCTTTGAGTTCAGGCTCCTGATCGAGCGCCTTGTCAATGGTCATCTTCAGTTCGTTCGGGATCAGCTTGGTCAACTTGTTGGCCCGCTCAAAGCTCATGCCGGTTACGCGCGCGACGTCCTTGATGGCCGCTTTGGCCTTGAGCGTGCCGAACGTAATGATCTGCGCCACGTGGCCGTACTTTTGGCGGACGTATTCGATCACTTCCGCCCGGCCGCTCTGGCACATGTCGATATCGATGTCCGGCATCTCGTCGCGGTCCGGGTCCATGAAGCGCTCGAAGTACAGGCCGTAGCGGATCGGATCGGGTGCGCTGATGTGCAAGCAGTAGGCCACCACAGAGCTGCATCCGCTGCCGCGGGCGCTGCACGGGATGCCCCTCGATTTGGCGTAGTGGACGAAATCCCACACGATCAGGAAGTAGCTGGCGAACCCCTTGCTGCAGATCACGTCCAGTTCGTAGTCTATGCGCCTGCGCAGCTCGTCGTCGATATCGCCGTAGCGTTCGCTCGCCCCCTGCAAGACCAATCGTCGCAGGTAAGCCGCGTCGTCGAGCCGCTGGTCGCCGTCGTCAACAACATCACCCGGCACCTGAAAGACCGGCGCGTGCCGCGTCGAGAAATCTAACTGAAGGTCGCACATGTCCGCGATGCGCAGCGTGTTCGACAGCGCTTCAGGCTGGTCTGGAAACAGGGCGACCATCTCCTGCGGACTTTTGAAATGAAACTGATCGGTCGGGAACTTGAAGCGGTCTTCCTCCGCCAACAGGCTGCCGGTGTTGATGCAGCACAGCACGTCGTGCGCTTCCACGTCGCCGTGTACGAGATAGTGCACGTCGTTGGTCGCGATGGTCCCCACCCCAAGCCGCCGGGCCAAGTCGATCAACTCGGGGTTGATGACACGCTGTTCGGCCATCCCGTGATCCTGAAGCTCGATGAAAAACCGCTCCGGACCGAAGATGCTCAAGTAGGTCTTCGCCAGTTCCTCCGCCGCTCGTCCATCCTCAGCGAGCAACGCCTGCGGGATTTCACCGGCAAGACACGTGCTCGTGCAGATCAGCCCCTCCGAGTGATCACGCAGGACGTTCTTGTCGATCCGGGGCTTGCGGTAGAACCCCTCCGTGTAGCCGATCGAGGACAACCGCATCAGGTTTCGATACCCCTCGAGGCTGGTCGCCAGCACCAGCAGGTGGTACGCCTCCTTACGCCCGCCGGGGTCTTTGCAGCGGCGGTCGCCCTCGGCCAGATACAGCTCGCAGCCGACGATTGGCTTGATACCGGCCTTGCGGGCCGCCTCGTAAAACTCGATCACCCCGAACAGGTTGCCGTGATCGGTAATCGCCACGGCCGGCATGTTCATACGCTTGGCCGTGGCGACGAGTTCGTTGATCCGCGTCGCCCCGTCAAGCAGGCTGTAGTGCGTGTGAACGTGAAGATGAACGAATTGGGGATCGGTCGACATATCCCCATCCTACTCACGCGCGAAGCGGTTTCCACCGTCCAATAGGATGAACGGGGCCCTTCCCCGCGCGGCAAACTGTGATTTGCGAGGATTTCACAAGCAGCAAGGTAGAGCAGAACGAGCGCAGCGAGACCTGCTGTCACCATCGGTGGGTGGCCCACCTTGTTTCGAGGTGGAGGGACAGGATGACCGACGCGCGAACATCAAGCGGGAACCCGTCATCGAGCCCCCACCTTCAACGAAGATAGGGCACCCGCGCCATGCTCCAGCGTGTTCGAGGGGGTCGATGGTTAGCCTGCCCAAAACCCTGCCCATTGCTCCTGTCTTCTCCCGCGCTTATAATCGTGGTGATGAATCGTGAAGCCGTTGATTCGATTCTGCAGATGATCCAGCGCCTTGCTCCCCAGGACCGGGCGGCACTGGCCGATGAGGTGGATCGGATTACCTGGCGCGACCGTATGCAGGGCGTGCTCGACCGCACTCGCGACCGCGCGGGGCGAGCGGACCCCTTGGATGACCAGGAGATCGACCGAATCGTCGATGAAGTCCGATCGGAGAAACCGCTATACGAGCGATACTGGATACGTCGGCGACGGTCAGCGCCCTGATCCGCGGCTGGTGGGCGACGATCGCAGATGCGGCGGCTGGCGGGCGGCTTGAACTGGTCTGTTCGGAAGACCTTCTGGCCGAACTGGCCGACGTGCTCGATAGGCCGCGAATTAGCCGGCGTGTCTCTTCCGCCGATGCGGCGCTGTTTCGTCAGCTCTACGCTCAGTCGGGGCTTTTCTTTGAGCCGGGCTCCAACCTGCAACTGTGTCGGGATCCTCGCGACGACTACCTGCTTGCTCAGGCGGCCGCCGCGTAGGCCGACTACCTCGTAACTCGCGACGAAGACCTTCTCGTGTCGGCGCGTCATCAGTCCGCCCAAATCATCTATCCAGCGCGCTTCCTGCAACTGTTAGCGGAATCTCCGTAGCATAGACCCCGACACCTCGGCCAAGCGCGCTCGGGAACGGTGCACTGACCTCTCCCCCGATCCCACGGGGTGAGCAGTTGCCGCCCATCGTTGTTTCAACCGTCCAAACAGCGAGGGGCCACGCGGCGGGTAGCCCGCGTCATTTCGAGGTGGGGGACACGATGACCGACGCGCGAACATCGACCGGGATGTCATCATCGAGCCCCCCACCTTCAAAGAGTTTGTCGATTTAGTCCAAATCGGGCGCCGAAAACAGGATAATCGATGGTCAAGACTATGGTTTTCATTCTTGACAGACGTTTCGTGAGCGCGCGAAGGCACTAAATCGACAACTCC
>Ga0114922_10002295_pt1 | contig 17952 bp, 17 predicted proteins | sample AartaG_FD_100975 | JGI IMG/M metagenome (GOLD analysis project Ga0114922, IMG submission 100975) | Deep subsurface microbial communities from Aarhus Bay to uncover new lineages of life (NeLLi) - Aarhus_00045 metaG | ecosystem: Environmental > Aquatic > Marine > Oceanic > Sediment | place...
ATAATTAATAAACCAATTCTTTGTGTTTTAATAATTCTTGATTAATTTTGCGAGCCCTAAGAGTAAGAATTATTATAATAAAAAGAAGAGATGAAAAAGGAAATACATCCGGAAAATTACAGGTTTGTCGTGTTCAAGGACATGTCAAATAATATATCCTTTTTGACAAAATCTGCTGCTCCCTCAAGGGAAACGATAAAGTGGGAAGATGGCAATGAATACCCTCTGATAAAGCTGGAGATATCTGACACATCACATCCTTTCTATACCGGTAAGATGAAATTGGTTGATACCGCTGGAAGGGTAGATAAGTTCATGAACCGATATAAAACACATATAGACAAAAAGAAAAAGTAAACCAAATTAATATTATAGTTCAAGCCCCTGATTATTAGGGGCTTTTTTTTTGCTTGGGTCTATGTTCAAGGCTGGCATAATGATTGTTAGGGTGAGAAGGACCTATAAATTACTTGATTTGTGAAAACAAAATGTAATTTTGACATATTAAAATGGTATGCAAAGAAAACAAAATAAAATATTGAATAATATTTTTTTACCTGAAATAGTTGATGAAGAAGGTGAAATAATACCCATTATTGCCAATGGGGAGGCTATAGAGATGGACGATTCACAGGTGCCTGATGAATTACCGGTATTATCCCTGCGTAATAATGTACTTTTTCCCGGCGTTGTACTGCCTATTGCAATCGGAAGAACAAAATCCATTAAACTTATCAGGAATGCCTATGATGGTGATAGGATCGTTGGCGCAGTAGCCCAGATAGACCCTGAGATTGAAGATCCCAGGTTTGCTGACCTCCATAAAATAGGCACTATCGGACATATTATCAAGCTTCTTGAGATGCCTGATGGCTCAACTACTGCAATTATCCAGGGCCGAAAAAGGATTGAACTGACAGAGGCTGTGAAGGATATCCCTTACCTAACGGCAAAGGTAGTGGTAAGAGCTGAACAAAAAATAAAAGAAGATACGAGGGAGTTTGATGCAATAGTCAGTTCTCTGAAAGATCTTTCGCTGAGAATAATAAAACTTAATCCTGGCATAGCACAGGAAGCATCCTTTGCAATCAAGAATATTGAGAATAAGTCATACCTTATTAACTTCATTTGTTCGAATACAGAAATAAAGGTGAAGGACAAACAGAAGCTTCTTGAGGCTAACAGCTTGCGAGACAGGGGCATAATGCTACTGGAGAACCTGGTACAGGAAATGCAGCTGCTCGAGCTTAAGAATGAACTGCAGTCAAAGGTAAAGACCGACCTCGACCAGCAACAGAGAGAGTTTATGCTGCTCCAACAGATGAAAACCATCCAGAACGAACTGGGAGATAATCCGCAGGAGAAGGAGGTTGAGGAATTCAGGGAAAAGGCAAAGGATAAAAAGTGGACCGAAGAAGTTGAAGAAGTTTTTGAAAAGGAACTGCATAAACTTCAAAGACTCAATCCTGCAGCAGCTGAATATTCAGTACAGGTAAACTATCTCCAGACACTTGTCGACCTTCCCTGGGGTGAGTTTACTGAAGACAACCTCGACCTGGAGCATGCTAAAAACGTTCTAGATGAAGATCATTACGGGCTGGAGGAAGTAAAAGACAGAATACTTGAACATCTGGCTGTAATAAAGCTGAAAGGAAACCTTAAATCACCTATCCTGTGCCTGTATGGCCCTCCCGGTGTCGGGAAAACATCACTGGGCAAGTCGGTGGCCAGGGCTCTGGGCAGACAGTATGTCAGGATGTCATTGGGAGGACTGCATGATGAGGCTGAGATCAGGGGTCACCGGAAAACATATATAGGTGCAATGCCTGGCAGGGTAATTCAGAACATAAAAAGAGCAGGGTCTTCAAATCCCGTTTTTATCCTCGATGAGATTGATAAAGTGGGTAAAGATTTCCGGGGAGACCCGGCATCGGCGCTGCTTGAAGTACTGGATCCCGAGCAAAATAATGCATTCCATGACAATTTCCTTGACCTGGAATATGATCTCTCCAATGTTCTGTTTATTGCTACAGCAAATACATTGTCTACCATAAGCCCCGCATTGCGGGACAGGATGGAATTGATTGAAATAAATGGCTACCTCCTGGAGGAGAAAATTGAAATTGCCAGGAGACATCTTCTTCCAAAACAGCTCGATAATCATGGTGTCAGGGAAGATCAATTCAGACTCCAGCGTTCTGTAATGACTGGTTTGATTGATAATTATACCAGGGAGTCAGGCGTCAGGGAACTGGAAAAGAGACTTTCAAAACTGATAAGAAGTACAGCAAGGGATATTGCTTACGGTAAAGAACCTGACACGTCACCCGATTATGAAAAGATAACCTCTGTCCTGGGACCACCAAAGTATAACAGGGAGAAATATACAGGGAATGACCAGGCTGGAGTGGTCACAGGGCTGGCCTGGACTGCGGCAGGAGGTGTGATACTTTTTGTTGAGACAAGCCTTAGCAGGGGCACGGGTAAACTTACCCTGACAGGTAACCTTGGTGATGTGATGAAAGAATCAGCTATTATTGCACTTGAATATCTGAAATCGCATGCCGGTCTGCTGGGACTTCCTGATAATTTTTCTGATAACTGGAATGTTCATCTTCATGTCCCTGAAGGAGCGATACCAAAGGATGGTCCTTCTGCAGGTATTACCATGGCAGCATCCATTGCATCTGCCTTTACCCAGCGTAAAGTGAAACGTAATATTGCCATGACGGGAGAAATAACCCTGAGGGGCAAAGTGCTTCCCGTTGGTGGTATAAAGGAAAAAATACTGGCAGCAAGAAGGGCCGGATTGAAAGACATAATATTATCCTCGGAGAACAGGAAAGATGTTACCAATATTAAGGATGTATATCTCAGGGGGCTCAAATTCACTTATGTTGAAACAATAATGGATGTGCTGGATTTATCCCTTTTAAAACAGAAGGTAGCAAATCCAAAGAAGATAGTTTAATTTTAAAATTATGGCCCGTCTGGTTTCAGAAAAGAAAGCCAATTTCGGGACATTACCGGTCTTTATGACCGCTGTCTCCACAATACTTGGAGCAATATTGTTCCTCAGGTTCGGTTATGCAGTTGCTCATGTTGGTTTCCTGGGGGTAATAGGCCTGATAGTGATAGGTCATCTTGTTACTTTCCCTACGGCAATGGCAGTGGCAGAGATTGCAACTAACCAGAGAGTACGGGGAGGAGGTGCATATTTTATTTTGTCAAGGTCATTCGGCCTTAATATCGGCGCCGCAATAGGTATTGCCCTGTACCTGTCGCAGGCTATAAGCATAGCATTTTATATAATTGCCTTTGCTGAAGCTTTTGATCCTTTGATAACATGGCTGGATAACAGGTTTGGCTTAGTAATACCTGATAACAGGTATATAAGTATACCAACAATGGTATTGCTTTCTGTGTTGTTCCTGACAAGAGGGGCAAACCTGGGGATGAAATTCCTCTACCTGGTTGTCATGCTCCTTTTCTCGGCACTGGTACTCTTTTTTGCAGGTAATAACGGTAATAACCCGGAAACGATTGATTTCACTGCAAGGGTGAGCAATCCCGATGATTTTTTCTATGTTTTTACAATTGTATTCCCGGCTTTTACAGGCCTGGCTGCCGGTCTTGGTCTGTCAGGCGATCTGCGTGAACCTGAAAAGTCAATACCAAGGGGTACATTGCTTGCTACCATTGCCGGGTTTTTTATATATATAGCAGTGGCATATAAGCTTACTATCTCAGCAACAACTGAAGATATGGCTGCTGACCAGTTAATAATGAGCAAAATAGCCCTGTGGGGACCTATAATACCCATAGGCCTGGCTGCAGCTTCATTGTCTTCAGGACTTGGCTCAATAATGGTAGCACCAAGGACGCTACAGGCGATAGGACTCGACAACATTTTTCCCTCAGAACCAATAAACCGTTGGTTCGCAAAAGGGAAAAACATATCAAATGAACCGGTTAATGCTTCTTTAATAACCCTGATAATAGCTTTCTTTTTTATCCTTATAGGTGAGCTCGATTTTGTTGCTAAAATAATATCCATGTTTTTCATGGTGACTTACGGGGCTATATGCCTGATTGCATTACTCGAACATTTTGCAGCTGATCCTTCATACAGGCCTACCTTCAAATCAAGATGGTACCTCTCGCTCATAGGAGCGGTAATGTCATTCTGGCTTATGTTCAAGATGAATACCCCTTATGCAATACTATCTATAGCTTTGATGGGCCTGTTTTATTATATGATAAGTCGGACAGGTACAGAAAAAAAGGGACTGGTGAAACTTTTCCGCGGAGTCGTTTTCCAGATGAGCAGGCAGCTCCAGGTGTTTGCGCAGAGAGCCGATAAAGAAGATCTTGATTCATCATGGAGACCATTTGTGATCTGTATATCATCCGAATCCTTTAAAAGAAGATCAGCTTTCGACCTCCTGCGATGGATATCCTACCGGTACGGGTTTGGTACATACATTCATTATATTAAAGGTTACCTAACCAAAAAGACAAACTCGGAATCCAGGCAGGCCGTTGAAAAATTACTTAACCTCTCGGCAGGGAGCAGGAGCAGGGTATACCTTGATACCATAATCAGCCCTTCCTATACAACAGCCATTGCCCAGGTTATGCAGCTGTCTGGCATTTCAGGCAAGGGGAATAATATGATCCTATTTGAGTTCTCGAGATCTGAACCTGAAACACTGGAAGAGCCCCTGAAAAATTATGAACTCATAAGCTCTACGGGGTTTGATTTATGTGTCCTTAATACCTCCTATAAGGGTTACGGATACAGAAAGGAAATACACGTATGGATCACATCACAGGATTATGTGAATGCCAACCTGATGATATTGCTTGCCTATATTATTCTTGGTCATCCCGAATGGCAAAAAGGAGAAATAAAAATATTTGCCATAGTTAAGAAAGAAAATCTTGATAGCAGGAAAGAAGAGCTTATAGGTCTTATACGCAGCGGCAGGCTACCAATTTCTGCTTCTAATATTCAGCTTATATCGGATACAGAAGGACAGGATGAAATAGTCTGCAAGTATTCAATTGATGCCGATCTTACAATAATAGGATTTACCCGCGAAGAGCTAAGCTCACAGGGACCTAAATTATTCTCAAATTATAAGGATATTGGTAATATCCTGTATGTTAATTCAAATCAAGGTAAAGAAATTACCTGAAAATAAAAAGATATGAAGAATACAGAAAAGAAAATAGCAGTGTTCCCAGGCTCATTCGACCCTTTTACACGTGGCCATGAGTCAATTGTTAACAGGGCCCTCAGTCTCTTTGATGAAATAATAATAGCAATTGGTGCAAATGCCCTGAAAGATGGTTATTTTACACTTGAGAACAGGAAGAGAATGATCAGGGATGTCTTTAAGGGCATAGATATGGTCAGGGTATCACATTACGAGGGACTTACGGTTGATTTTTGCAGGAAGAACAATGCCTCATTCCTTCTCAGGGGTATAAGAACCGCTGCCGACTTCGAATATGAAAGAGCCATTGCCCAGTTAAATAAGGCCATGGCCCCTGAAATAGAATCAGTGATGCTGCTCACTACACCTGATATGACACCGATAAACAGTACCATAGTACGTGATATTATCCGTAATGGAGGGGATGCTTCAAAATTTGTCCCCTCAAGTATTGATATCAATAATTACCGTTAGATGAAGAAAATCCTTACCCTTGTCCTGGTTATTACTTTGTGCTCGGCAATAATCAGAGGCAGGGACGCGCAATTGAACGGATATGCTCCAGGTGGAGCAGGTAAATACATAGAGGTGTACAGTCAGCCTGATCCCATAACAGGGCAGCCAGTGCTGATTGACAGGATCCAAATCCCGGATAATGAAAATTTCAGTTCTAGCATAGATTGTAATAATATATGCTGGCTCAGGTTAAGATATGGTGTATACGAATTTATCCTTGTTGTTGAAAAGGGCGGGTCTTATCAACTTAAACTGCCAGGTTACATAGCCAGGACAAAAGCTGAAAAGCTGAACCCTTTTTTTGAATACGAACTTACGCATATTAATGTGGCAGGTAATGATAATATCAATAACAGGATAAAATATATTGATTCACTGTTTTTTAATTACACCAATCGTATTACACGTTCAATATACCTTGGTGAACCACTAGGCGGCAAAGACTCACTGCTGAAATCATTTGCCCGTATCGAAGAATTAATAACAGGAGATTATTCAGCCAGGTATTACGAGTACAGGTATTGCTTGCTGAAGATGATATCAGAAAAACAAACAGTTCCAGGATCAGATGATCTAGCTTTGATAAACAGGACATTCCTGCCCCATATGCCAGCTTATACTGACCTTGTCAGCCAGGTGTTTAACGGATACCTCAGACGTCTAGCAAATGATAGCCAGACATCATCATTGCGGGTGTGTATTAATTCAGGAGGGCCTTACCATGAAATAGTAAGACTTATACAGGAGCAGGAAATTATAAGAGATACATCACTCCTGGAATTTGTAATGCTGTCAAACCTGTACAATGAATATTACATGGGCGGCTTCAGAAAAGAGGGGGTGGAAAAAATTTTTGAATGGATGTCAGCCAATGCCATGAATAAATATAATCGTCAGCTTGCAGGTATTATTACTGAAAAGATAACCCGGCTTAAGCCGGGGAATATTCCACCGGGTTTCAGGCTAATGAACCCCGATGGTAAAATATACACTCTCGATAGCCTCAGGGGTAAATTTACAATCCTGGCATTCGGTACCATGGAATTGCCCGAAACAAAGTACGAATTGGATATATTAAATAACTGGACTGGTGAATATAAAGACAGACTGGCTGTTGTTGTGATATTACTTGAGGACGACTTTAAGTCTTCTCTGGAACGGCTTGGAAATGATAATTATGATTTTATTTTCCTGGACGGGTCCGAATCCACTGGCCTGGTGCAGGACTATGAGATAAAGTATTCACCGGTATTCTATTTTTTAAACAAGGACCTGAGGCTTATCCGTTCCCCTGCAGTATTACCTTCTGAAAACTTATGGGGCTCAGTTGTTTTACAGCTTCGTGATGGCCTCATGGATAACATCAGAGACTGAAGGCCAGGTGTTTTGATGTACATATTTTATTTCTTCCCTGCTTAACCACCTTACTTCAGTAATATCTTCTGAAACCTGGGGCGCGGCTTTACCCTCTCCCGTGTCGTTAAAAACATACCAGTGTGTTTCTTTCAGTACCCATTTTTCATCTTTTTTGTAAATATGATATGTCGGGTTAAGTATTAACATGGCTTCTCCGGCGATAAGCCCTGTTTCTTCCTCGATCTCCCTGACTGCACATTCCCGTACAGATTCATTTTCAGAAAGGTGGCCTTTAGGAATATCCCATTTGCTTCGTCTCCTGATAAATAATAATTCTTCATTATCATTGTACAATAATCCGCCCGAAGCTATTCTGTTCTCAAAATATGCCCTGAATGCGTTCCAAAGTGAGTTAATCTTATACGAATAAATGTTGAGTGAGCTGATTTCATTGTTCCTGATAAAGGCTGAAATTTTAGCATAAAGCTCATCTATATCATGGTATTTATAGAATAAGCGGTATTTTTGCATTCGGTCGGGTTGACTGCTAATAAATATGAACCTTTTTTCGAAGTAAATCTTATACATCAGTCTATGGAAAATACTGCAAAATCAATTGCGGATTATTTATTACAAATTAAAGCAATAAAACTACAACCGTCAAATCCTTTTACCTGGGCTTCGGGCTGGAAATCTCCCATATATTGTGATAACAGGAAAACACTTTCATTTCCTGAAGTCAGGTTAGCAATCAGGGATGCTTTCGTAAAGAAAATAAAAGAGCTATATCCTGGCACTGAACTTATTGCAGGAGTAGCAACCGGAGCTATAGCTCATGGTGTACTGGTTGCCGATGCCATGGACCTGCCTTTTATATATGTGCGATCAGGAGCGAAGGAACACGGACTTGGGAACCGAATTGAAGGATCTTATGAGCATGGCCAGAAAGTCGTGGTTATCGAGGATCTTATATCTACCGGGAGCAGTAGCCTGAGGGCTGTGAATGCATTGCGGGAGGCAGGATGCGATGTGCTGGGGATGATCGCAATATTTAAATATGGCTTTAAGAAAGCAGAGGATAATTTCAGGGCTAATGAGTGCAATTTGTTCACACTGAGTGATTATAACATCCTGGTTGAACAGGCAATGGCGACAGGATATATTACTGATAATGATATTGATACATTAAATAAATGGAGGCAGGATCCTTCGGCCTGGGGTAAATAATTTAATTATGGAAAATTTTGCTACATATGAGAGCAGGGTAGGGAAGATTGGCTCGGGAGCAAAAGAGATATTTTCTTTTGTCACCGATATGAGAAATTTCAGCAGGTTCCTCCCTGAACATACTATAGAAAACTGGGAAGCATCTGTTGATGAGTGTTCATTTGAAGTATCACCTGTAGGTAAATCCAGAATTAAAATTGTCCGGAAAGACCCTCATGATACAGTTAAATACGCAGGATACGGGCTTAATAATACCGAGTTTTATCTCTGGGTACAGCTTAAAGAACTGAAGGAAGAAGATACCAGAGTTAAATTGACAATTAAGGCTGACCTTAATCCGGGACTGAAAATGATTGCCTCAAAACCTATAAAAGAATTTCTTGATAAACTGGTAAGCGGAATGGAAGAATTTGAAGACTGGGCAAATCTTAACCGGTAAACTCAATTTCCCTGAAACCATACACTATGGTATTCCCATTACCCTTGTCAATTTTAATACGGCCAAATCTGTCAACTCCCCTTATCCTGCCCCTGACCGGGCCTTCAGGAGTAATAAAATCGGACGCTACGTTGAGCCTGTACAACCTGCTCCTATATTGTTTATTGATATAATCCAACTGACCCTCCCTGAGCCTGCTGTACCATTTATCACATGTTTTACAAAATTCAGCTAATATGTCCGCGATATCATATTCACGTTTATTTATGATATTCAATGAAACAGGATTAGATATTTCCGGTGGGTAATTAACCTGATTAATATTAATGCCTGCCCCTACAATACAATTTTGTATCTTATTTCCTTCAAGTGAATTTTCAATAAGTATGCCTGCAATTTTGTCATCTTTATGGTATATATCATTTGGCCATTTAATACTTATTGCATCAGAATAAGCATCAAGAAACCCGGCAATTGAAAGGGATATAACTTTTGAAATCATGAACTGCTGGTCTGCTTCCAGGAAGCCAGGATAAAGTATTATGCTTACGGTTAGGTTTTTACCCGCTTCGCTTACCCATTCATTACCCCTCTGTCCCTTGCCCTTGCATTGCTCACCTGCATAAATCACTGTACCTTCAACGACAGTTTTCCCTGCCAGCATTTCGGCCGCAAGTTCATTTGTTGATGACACTTTTTCACGATATATGATGTTGGAGCCTATTAACATGGTAGTCAAACCATTACATTTAATTAAAGCACTTCTTTCATTGCATCTGCCATATTTGCCGAGTCTGGCACTGAAATTGTAAAACTTATGATGCTATAACAAAAGTAAAAATAATGTTCGTATTTTTACTGGCGAAAATAATGTAATAAACAGAATCTGAGATTAATGACAGAAAACAGTGACGAGGCATTACCACTGATTGAGAATATAAAAAAGGGGATCTTTGAAAAAAAGGGAGAAAGAGTTCTTATACTTGATTTCAGGTCTTTTGAGAATTCAGTATGTGATTACTTCATAATATGCCATGGGAATTCAGTAACGCAGGTAGATTCAATAACAGAATCAGTAGAGTTACAAGTGAAAAAAAACACTGGCGAGCATCCCCATCACAGGGAAGGCCTTGAAAACTGCATGTGGGTTTTACTGGATTATGGTGATGTGGTTGTACATATATTCCAGGAGCAATACAGGGATTTTTATAATCTGGAATCACTTTGGGCCGATGCAGTTATTGAAGAGTTAAGGGATAATTAAAATTAAGGGTTGAGATGACTGATAAAAACAGGGGAAATCAAAATACAAATAAACAGGGTGGTAGTTCTGGAAAGAACGATAAACCCAGGATAAATCCAACATGGATATATCTTGCTATAGGAATAGGGCTTATAGCTATTAATTTTATGTTTGGGGGTAAGAAAGTTGAGAATATGGAGCAATGGGGTGATATTGAAAAAATGATAGAAAATAAGGATGTCAGCAAAATTGTAGTTATTAACAAGGAATACGCGGAAATCTATCTTACAGACCAGGCTATTGAATCAGGGAGATACCCTGATATTTCAGGATCAGGTGGCTTTAGTCTCGGGGGCCCATCTCCAAATTGCACATATCATTTTCCTTCGGTTGAGCTGTTTGAGTCACGGCTTAACGAGATACAGGAACAATATAATTATGCTGAATCAGAATGGTTACATCCCAGCTATGAAACAAGGAAGAATTATTTTGGTGAGATCCTGGGCTGGATATTACCAATGCTCATTATTCTGGCCATATGGTTGTTTATCTTCAGGCGTATGGCAGGTGGTGGAGGTTCCGGTGGCGGGGCAGGGAGTATTTTCTCAGTAGGAAAGTCAAAGGCAAAAATATTCGATAGGGAATCCAATGTGAAAATTGATTTCAGTGATGTAGCTGGCCTTGAAGAAGCCAAAACAGAAGTTAAAGAAGTAGTAGATTTTCTTAAGAACCCCAAGAAATATACTGCCCTGGGAGGGAAAATTCCGAAGGGAGCCCTGTTGATAGGCCCCCCCGGAACAGGAAAAACCCTTCTGGCAAAGGCTGTTGCAGGTGAAGCGAATGTACCATTCTTCTCTATTTCAGGTTCTGACTTTGTGGAGATGTTTGTTGGTGTTGGTGCTTCAAGGGTACGTGACCTGTTTAAACAGGCCAAAGAAAAAGCACCATGTATTGTATTTATAGATGAGATAGATGCAGTAGGAAGGGCAAGAGGCAGGAATCCGAGCTTTGGAGCTAATGACGAACGTGAAAATACACTTAACCAACTGCTTACAGAAATGGATGGCTTCGATAGTAATATAGGTGTCATAATTCTTGCTGCTACAAACAGGGCTGATGTACTCGACAGGGCTCTGATGAGGGCCGGCAGGTTCGACAGGCAGATACATGTTGAATTGCCAGACCTTAACGAAAGAAGAGCGATATTCAAGGTACACCTGCAACCTATAAAGCTTCCTAAATCTTTTGATATAGATTTCCTGGCAAAGCAAACACCTGGCTTCTCAGGTGCTGATATAGCAAATGTGTGTAATGAAGCAGCCCTGATAGCCGCACGCAAAAACAAGAAAGTGGTCGGCAAACAGGACTTCCTTGATGCCGTGGATCGTATAATCGGAGGGCTGGAAAGAAAAAACAAGATTATATCGCAGGAAGAGAAAACAACAATAGCATACCATGAGGCAGGCCATGCTACTGTAAGCTGGCTGCTAGAATATGCAAGTCCTCTTGTGAAAGTCACAATAATACCACGTGGCCGTGCCCTTGGTGCAGCCTGGTACCTTCCGGAAGAAAGGCAGCTTACCACAACAGAGCAAATACTTGATGAAATAGCATATGCACTCGGGGGCAGGGCAGCAGAAGAATTGGTGTTTAAAAAAATATCAACAGGAGCACTTAATGACCTTGAAAAAGTTACAAAGCAGGCTTACGCGATGGTTACATACTTTGGTATGAGTGATGAAGTGGGTAACATAAGTTTCTATGATTCTTCAGGTCAGAACGAATACGGTTTTACTAAACCCTATAGTGAAAAAACTGCAGAGTTGATTGATAAAGAGGCTAAACGTATTGTTGATGAGGCATATCAGAGAGCTCTTGATGTGTTGAAAAAGAATAGAAAAGGCCTTGAAACCCTGGCTTCTCAACTCCTTGAAAAAGAGGTTATATTCAGTGAAGACCTGGAAAAGATATTCGGGAAGAAAAAGGGTAACAGGCCGGCAATAGAAGAATCCGGAAGACCTGCAAGAAAAAGACCATCAAAGAAGACCTCATTAAAAGAGAAGGCTGAGGAGAATAACGATGAGCTTATTAATAATGCAGAAGACAATTATACAGGTGAATCAGGTGAAAAGACCTAGTCTGAAAATGCCGGTTCAGGTAAATAGCCAACACTGCATATATGGAAAAGAACTGGGTTAAGATATATGAATCAAATAATGAAACAAGAATAGAAATGGCCCGCCAAATGCTTGAGGATAATAATATTAATAGTGTAATTATAAACAAAAAGGACAGGTCTTACGGTTTTGGTGAATTTGAACTCTATTGTATGCGCGATTATGTCATACCGGCAAAACTATTGATAAAAGAACTCTGATCTTGAGAAACTTATCTAAACGAACATTAACAGGTATTTTCTTAATAATTATTGTACTGGGCGGGATCTGGCTGCACCTGATCTCCTGTTTGTTAATAGGTGGATTAGTGCTGATTGGCTCAATTTATGAATATTATAAACTCGTTTCCACAACAGGAACAATCCCTCAGAAACCAGCAGGGATAATAACAGCAATAACTATATATATAATTTCGGTATTTGTGGCAGCAGGCCTGCTGGATAGTATATTTTATCTTATTGTCATGGCCGAGTTAATGTTAATAATAATTGCTGAGCTGTTCAGGAAGCAGGATAAACCTTTTGATGCTATTGCCCAGACAGTTTTTGGCATAGTTCTTATCTCTGTTCCATTTTCTCTTTTCCCTTTCATGACTTTTGGTTTTCAGGGGCCCGGAACAATTCTGCCAGGCAGTATTTCTGATTTCTCACCAGGGTTGTTGCTGGGTATATTAATACTGTCGTGGAGCTTCGACATAGGGGCCTACCTGTTTGGATCATGGTTTGGAAAACATAAGCTTCTGGAAAGGATATCCCCGGAAAAATCATGGGAGGGGTTTTTCTTCGGATTAGTAATTACAGCTTTAATTGCATGGCCGGTATCCTTATGGATTCAGACCCCTGATACTAAAGGATGGATAATAATAGGTATAATAATAGCAGTAACAGGTACCATGGGAGACCTGGCAGAGTCGATGCTCAAGAGAAGTGTGGGAGTAAAAGATTCCGGGTCCTTGCTACCCGGTCATGGGGGAATACTCGACAGGTTTGACAGCCTTATCCTGTCTCTCCCTTTTGTGTTCATCTATATTATCCTTTTTGGCTGATTTATGCTATATGATTAGTTTTGTACTCCATGAAGATTCACAGGGAAGGATATAAGTTGATATTATACAGTTCTGCTGCCTTGGCAGTGCTGAATGTCATTATTATATACTTCTTCATAGATATAAAGGCTGTTTGGATTACCCTACTGTCTTTGTCAGTACTAATTGCCGGCTTCAATTTATTCTTTTTCAGGAAACCCGAAAGGAAAATAGAGGAAGAGGCCGGAAAAATACTTGTTGCTGCAGATGGTAAAGTAGTGGCTATTGAGGAAGTGGAAGAGAATGAATACTTCGGGGATAGGAGACTGCAGGTATCCGTTTTTATGACACTGTTTAATATGCATAGTAACACATATCCCGTATCTGGTACAATAAAGTATATTAAATATCAACCTGGCCGTTTTTTTATTGCAAGTCTTCCGAAATCATCGGTTTATAATGAAAGAACAAGTGTGGTAATAGAAACTGAAGAAGGACTTGAGATAATGATAAGGCAAATTGCGGGATTTGTAGCGCGGAGGATTGTTACATATGCAAAGCCCGGATTAAAAGTTAAACAGGGTGAGGAACTGGGATTTATTAAATTCGGTTCCAGAGTCGATATTTTCCTGCCACCCGGCACAAAACTGAATGTCGATTTGCGAGATTCAGTACATGCTAACAGAGATATACTTGCGGAAATAAAATATTAAAAACATTAATTCATATCAAGAAATGAAAATAACTGAGAAAAAGGAAGATAATAAGGTAATTAAAATAACAAAAGATGTAAGCTGGATAGGAATACTTGATTATGATATTGTTACTTTCGATATAGTAATGGAAACAGAGTATGGAACAACCTACAATTCCTATTTCATTAATGCTGAGAAAAAAGCCATTATCGAAACTGCAAAGGAGAAATTTGCCGTGACCTATATCGATAAATTAAAACAGGTTGCTGATCCTTCTGAAATCGAATATATCATTTTCAATCATACTGAACCAGATCATTCAGGTTCACTGAAGCATGTGCTGGAGCTTGCTCCTGAAGCAACCGTGGTTGGCAGCGGGAATGCCATAAGATATCTTAACGATATGTTCGATTTTACTTTCAAGAGCATGGTAGTAAAGGATGGTGACAAGCTCGACCTAGGGAATAAGACCCTGAGGTTTATTTCTGCTCCTAATTTGCACTGGCCTGATACAATGTATACATACCTCGAGGAAGATAAACTGCTCTTTACCTGTGATTCATTTGGTGAACATTATTGTGATGACCGCCTTTTTGATGACCTTCTGGATGATTTCAATGATGCTTTCAAATACTATTTTGATGTTATACTTAAGCCTTACAGCAGGTTTATGCTCAAGGCTATTGATAAAATACGCCCACTCGAAATTAGCGCAATATTACCTGGGCATGGCGCTGTGCTGCGCTCCAACTGGAAGAAATATGTTGAACTGAGTGAAAAATATGCGCGTGAATACCTTGATTTGACAATGGGTGAAGGGGGGAAGAGGGTACTTATAACCTATGTTTCAGCCTATGGCTATACAGGGGAAATGGCCAAAGCCATTGCCATGGGTATTGAAAGTGAAGGCAGTGCGCAGGTTAAGATTCTCGATATTGAGAATATAGAGCTTGGAGATCTTGAATCGGAGATAGTTAAAGCAGATGCCCTCCTTGTGGGATCTCCTACCATCAATCAGAACACCTTGCTGCAGGTTTACAAACTTTTTGCTGTTATAAACCCTCTGAGAGATAAGGGAAAACTGGCAGCATCGTTTGGTTCATACGGATGGAGCGGGGAGGCGCCAGGCATTATTGCCGCTAACCTGAAAAACCTTAAACTGAAAGTGATGGAAGACAATGCAGCCTTTAAGTTCAGACCAGGGGAAGAAACAAGGTCCGAACTGGTTGCCTTTGGAAATCGCTTTGCCAGGGAACTGTCATCCTGATTTGTAAGCAATAGCTGGAGCGAGTCTCCAAACTCGTACCCAGCTACAGCGGATAAAGTAAGACTTAGGGCAGGGTGGTTCATGTATGCAAAATTATTTCACAGGGTGAACTTTTATCTTTTGTCTTTATTATCTTTAACACCTGAACCAACCTCCTTGCAGTAAATTTTATAAATATGGGGTTATTACGAAAGTCTGTTTATAATATTCTTCGATTCTATAGGGATGGTTTCAGAACTATGCCTGTCTGGGGTAAGAAGGTATGGTTGGTGATCCTTATCAAGCTCTTCATAATGTTTGCTGTTTTGAGAATTTTCTTTTTCCCCGATTTGCTGAGGAAGAATTTTGATACTGATGAAGAAAGGGGAGAGCATGTACTTGATGAACTAATAATTAAAACTGATACAGATGATTGAAAATATCGACCTTTCTTTAGTCGATTGGTCAAGGGCCCAGTTTGCCCTTACAGCCATATACCACTGGCTGTTTGTTCCGTTAACCCTGGGTTTGTCGTTTATTTTGGTGATAATGGAGACAAAATATGTACGAACAGGCTCTGAGAAATGGAAGAAGACTACGAAATTCTGGATGAAATTATTCGGTATCAATTTTGCCATTGGCGTATCAACAGGCCTGATACTTGAATTTGAATTCGGTACCAACTGGTCAAATTATTCATGGTTTGTTGGTGATATTTTTGGTGCCCCCCTGGCAGTGGAGGGAATCATGGCTTTTTTCTTGGAATCGACATTTATTGCGGTAATGTTTTTTGGATGGGATAAGGTCAGCAAGCGTTTTCACCTTGCATCAACATGGCTGGTAGCTATTGGGGCTAACCTTTCAGCCTTATGGATACTCGTTGCAAATGCATGGATGGAAAACCCTGTTGGCATGATCTTTAATCCCGAGACGGCAAGAAACGAGATGCTAAGCTTCTGGGAAGTATTGTTTAATCCCGTTGCTATAGATAAATTCTTTCATACAATAACTTCAGGTTTCGTACTGGCTTCTTTGTTTGTGACTGGTATAAGCGCATGGTTCCTTATCCGCAATCGTGAAAAGGAAATGGCCATAAGAAGCATAAAGGTGGCTGCAATATTTGGCACTTTTGCATCAGCTGTCATAATTTTTACCGGTGATACATCATCAAGGACCATTGCTAAAGTGCAGCCTGTAAAATTTGCAGCCATGGAAGCTTTATATGAAGGACAGACAGATGCCGGTCTAACGGTATTCGGTATCCTTACAGATAAAGATGGAGAAGACGACCTGGATGAAAAGAATATTATTGCCCGGATAGAAATAGCGGGGTTTCTGTCAGTTATGACAAATGGTGACAGAGACTCATTTGTTGCAGGTATAAAAGATTTAGTGAAAGGCAATGAGGAGAAGGGTATTATGTCAGCATCAGAAAAAATAGAAAGGGGGAAAATAGCAAGGAAACTGTTACTTGACTATAAGGAAGCCAGGGCACAAGGTGATAATGCCAGGGTTGATGACTTAAAAACAAGATTTGAAGACAGCAACTTTCAGGAGGAATATTTCAGATATTTCGGGTATTCTTATCTTAACAATCCGGCTGATATTGTTCCTAATGTTCCGCTTGTTTTCTATAGTTTCCACATTATGGTAGCCCTTGGCTTTCTTTTCCTCTTACTGCAGATTCTTGCATGGTACTTCACAGCCAATGGCTCACTGGGGAAAAGAAAAGTATTTCAGTGGATACTCTTATTCAGCATACCTTTACCTTACCTGGCCTCAGTTCTTGGCTGGCTGGTAACTGAGATGGGCAGGCAGCCATGGATAATACAGGACCGTATGCCTGTTGGCATTGCTGTATCAAGCCTGAGCACTTCAACGGTGCAAACTACTTTCTGGTTATTTGCAGCTCTTTTTACAGCACTTCTGGTTGCAGAGGTGTCAATTATGACCAGGCAAATTAAAAACGGACCTAAAATAGAGGAGGAATAATTATGTTATTAGCAGTGTCACATTCGTTTCTACAGGAGTACTGGTGGTTTCTAGTTTCCCTTCTCGCCAGCCTGCTGGTATTTCTTATGTTTGTACAGGGCGGTCAGTCTTTTATCTTTAGCCTTGCCGGTAATGAAGGAGAGAAGACAATGATAATCAATGCCATGGGTCGTAAATGGGAATTTACCTTTACTACCCTGGTAACCTTCGGAGGAGCCTTTTTTGCTTCTTTCCCTCTGTTTTATGCCACAAGTTTTGGAGGGGCTTACTGGGTATGGATGGCAATACTTTTTAGCTTCGTGATCCAGGCTATTGCATATGAATACCGCTCCAAACCATCTAATGTACTGGGAAAGAAAACCTTCGAGGTCTTTCTCCTGATCAATGGAGCATTGTCCCCATTATTAATAGGTATTGCTGTTGCTACATTCTTCACCGGAGCTAATTTTTCCCTTAACGAGTTGAATATGGGAAAATGGGATACTCCGTGGCATGGCCTCGAAGCAGTACTGAGCATCAGAAATATATCACTCGGTATAGCAGTTCTTTTCCTGGCCCGGCTGCTCGGCCTGATGTATATAATTAATTCTGTTGATGATGATGAGTTGTTAAGGAAAGTAAGAAAAAAGACTATTGGCAACCTAATACCTTTCCTTATCGGATTGCTGTACTTTGTTATCAGTCTCGCATTATCAGAGGGGTTTGCTGTTGATCCGGGAAGCGGTGATGTATTTTTGGAAAAGGGGAAATACCTGCATAACTTTATAGAGATGCCACTGGTGCTCATAATGTTCCTGGCAGGAACATTGCTTGTA
>Ga0114922_10002296_pt1 | contig 17945 bp, 11 predicted proteins | sample AartaG_FD_100975 | JGI IMG/M metagenome (GOLD analysis project Ga0114922, IMG submission 100975) | Deep subsurface microbial communities from Aarhus Bay to uncover new lineages of life (NeLLi) - Aarhus_00045 metaG | ecosystem: Environmental > Aquatic > Marine > Oceanic > Sediment | place...
CAATCAGCTTTTCGCCCAGGGTCCTGTAGTGCTCCGCTGTCAGGTCCTGCTTCACGATGATGATTGAGTCGTTCCAGTTTTCCTGCCAGATTTTGTTATAGTAAGCAAGCAAATCACTCAAGCTATTTGCCCTGGTAAGCCTGAGGTCGTCATAGCACTTCTTCAAGGTCTCATGGACCCTTGAACCAAGGAAACCCTCAACCCCTTCGATGTCTCGCTTGATGTTGTCGTGGTAGCGAAGCTTATACTTAAAGGGACAGTCCTCATACATACTCAGCCGAGAATCAGAATAAATAGGCATATTAACTACTGCTCCTGTTTGATTTGAATCCTATTATATTCCAATAGCAAAGGCAGTGTCTTCTGGCATGGTTGGTTTTGCACCGCAATGACTATGAAACTGGATATGGTAACTCGGGCTACTGAACAAAACGCTACTTTGTTCGGTCTTGACTACGATAGGAGCAATCGTAGTAATGATGGTATAAGCTCCCGTCTTTCCTAGTGATGATGACATTCCACCGATATGATACAATAACTTGAAGGTGGGTGCACAAGAGTAGCTAATATGTGATTCGTAGAGGCTTTTCTCACAACTATACAAGCTTGAGAGTTGAGGGAAAGAAGGGCACCAGAGTCGCTGCGTGATAGTGCTTGCTAGTGTCCCGGTTAGTTTACCGGTAGGTTGGTTAGAAAGCTAAGGGGGTGAAAAAACGAAGCAACTACATAACTCTTCCTCAGGGATGAGGACTGGTTAAAGGAAGCCCAGATCATTCTAGTGAACTCGTTCGAGGGAGGAAGGCAGTGAAGAAGCCCTCCCGGATGCTAAAGATGAGTGAGAACAAAAACTTCACCGTACCACGAGTAGATTTTTCTATCAAAACCAAACTCACCAGCATATCAGGCAGCGAAAATGTATTCTCAAGTTTCAAACCACAGCAGTGAAGGCGAGAGCTCGCCCTCACATGATACTATGGAGTCCCTTGTGGGGATGGTTGAAGCATCATTGCTAGCAAGGCTTGAAGGCGAAGAGGCATCACTGGATAGAATTAGTGTGCAGGTACTGGGCTTAAATGAGCGGGCATTCAAAAGGTTGAGAAAAGCTAATATCAGCACCATACAACAACTAGTCAACTGTGCCGAAAGCGACCTCCTTAGCATTGACGGTCTTGGACCAATTACTGTAGAGGACATCAAGAACAAGCTAAACTCATACCTAATGAATATGCTAGGCCGAGGCGCTTGGGAGTCAGACACCACAAGGATAAACGAGGAGATGGTTGAAGCATCGTTGCTGGAGAGTCTTGAACACCAAGGAGCTCCACTGGACAAAATTAGTGTACAGCTGCTGGGGCTAACTGAGCAAGAATCGAATGAGCTGAGAATGTTTAATATTAACACTATACGTGAACTCGTTAATTGTGCTAGGAGTGGCTTCCTGAGCATTCCAAATCTTGAAATAACTACCGTTGCAGAGATCAAAAGGAAGTTAAACTCATACCTATCGGGGCGGTTAAGCCAAGGCGATTGGGAGTCAGACACCACATCGTCTGAATTGAAACCCAGAAGTACACTGCCTACTCTAGACGAAGCTTTCAATGAACTCTTTGGAACGATGAAGAATCGAAGGGAGAGTACTATCTTTAGGTTAAGATATGGCTTAGATGACGGTATACCACGTACGCTTGAGAAAGTAGGACAAGAATTTGGCCTCACTAGAGAACGGATAAGGCAGATTGAAAACAGGATATTGAACAGGATACGTCGTCCTACTATAAGGCATATTGTTGACGATATTGTGCGTCCTTTTGAGTCTGCGCTTCAGCAAGCGGGTGGAATTTTGAAAGAAAACCAAATGTGTGAAAAGATCTGTGAGGTTACGATCCTCGGTGAAATCAATCCAATAGGTGCAACGCATTTTGTACTACAGGTTACATCTCGACTCAAGGAGATAGGAGATGGAATATGGGCTTTGGAAGAGTGCCCTCATGAACACTTCCCTAGTGTCACAGCTGCTGCTGCTCTGAGGCTAGAGGAAAACCACAGTCGGATGAGGTATAATCAGCTTGTTTCCGAAGTACGCACAATACTTGATTCCAGTAATAGCATAGAGGAAAGAAAGATAGACACGTTATTCATTGAGGCTTGTTTGGAGGCTGACTCCCAGTTTGAAATCTCTCACGATGGCTGGTGTGCGCTTGTAAAGTGGCAGAGCTCGTACATCGACGAAATGATTGAGGTTTTGAGAGACAAGGGTACAGCTCTTCATTTCCGAGAAATAGCGTCTGGTGCTAAGGCACTCTTGAATGGAAATCAAGAGGTGTCTGAGCATAGCATACACAATGCACTTCAGCGTAGACAGGACATATTTGTCTGGGTAGGTCAGGGAAGTTATGGCTTAGTTGAATGGGGAATACAGCGCCCCATCTACTATATAGACCTCATTACTAACATTCTAGAGGTTGAGGGAAAACCGTTACCAGCAGAAGAAATCATCAGGAGAGTTGAGGAGTCGCGTCCTTGTAAGCATGCATCTATAATGATGTATTTGACTCTGAACGACAGATTCGCTAAATTTGCCCGTGGCATTTATGGTCTTCGCAAATGGATATCTATAGAGTCTGGGGACACTAATGAACTTCAGGATCCGTTTATAGATGAGCTAAGAAGGCGCCTTGCCATTAGTCTCTCCAAGAACAAGCAAGAACAAAAAGGCAGTATTGAGCCTGTTGTGGCTGACCAACAGGATGGACAGGCAGTTAACTTCCCCATCACGGTAGACACTGAGGAAATTCAGGAGATGGGCTCCATTTCAAAGTCTGAGCGGACACAAGGTATTTTACGCATTCTAAGAGAAATGCCGCCTAGCAAACACAAGATGGTTGATATTATTGAATGGTTGATGGAAAAAGGACGCCATAATGAACTAAAACATGTGATTCTAAGCGATACACCATCAACCGCACCACATACTTTACACGAGGGCACAGACGTTTGTGTTTCATGCATTCAGGAAAGGAAATGTTGTGACGTGTTGCGAAGTAGGTCACGTGAAGAAAGAATTGAGCTTCTTCTCCAATACAGGAACGAATTATCGAAAACTCTTCTTACTGATATCAAAATGGCATCAGGTGACGAATTACATAACCTATTGAATCAATTAATGTTAGCCCCAATTCATATCAAATTTGGCGCAGCCTATGCACTGGTTGTTGAAGCGAAGACCCAACTACTACGCGAGAGACTAATCACCTCTACTTGTAGCGTTTTGCGAAAAGATCATGGGCGATATTGCCCCTACAATGATATATGGGAGCTTCGGTATGACAAGTAGTGACAATAAAAGACATGTCTATTGGTGTCGAGAGTGTGGTGTGCCCTTGCTACAACCAAAATGTGGCAATTGCGGAGAGACGGGGATAAAAATAGTGTCAAATCTTAGGCCTGTATTTGAGTTAGAGAAGCACTTGATTGAACAATTCACTGAGGTAGTTTTACCTGAGCAAACGAAGCTACTGTGGATGAACCACTGGACATTATGGCATAACGGTCAACGCTACCTGAGATTAACAGGAAACGGTAAGCCTCAGATTCAAGTGCGATACTCAACTGATACTGGTCCACAAGAGGATAGTCTGGATATAAAAGCAGAGGTAATATCGGCAGCCAATAGAGTCACCCTGCGTAAATTGGAGGACGATGCTATCAATTTCATTAACGAAACTACTTCACAATTCAGCCAATGCTTACCGGTGGTTTCTTTTTCAGGGGGGAAGGACAGTGTGGTTGTATCTCATCTTGTCAGGAAAGCTCTAAAGACAGAAGCTGTTACTCACATTTTTGGAGATACCAATAATGAGCTTCCTCATACATATGAGTTTATCGAGTGTTTCATCAATGATAATAAGAGTATTCCTTTTTTCCGTGGTCAGACAAATCGTGATTGGTTCAACATGTGCGATATTCTCCAACCGCCTAGCAGGATTACAGCCTGGTGTTGCTCTGTATTCAAGTCGTCGTCTATAGTCAGGGCAATTCAAAGTATTCCCATGAGTAGCAAGATTCTGTGTTTTGAAGGTATGAGGCGCAGCGAGTCATCACGTCGGCGAAATCGTCCAGCAATCGCTACGCGAAATAAAATTGCAGGTCAGATACTTGCACGTCCGATTTTAGGTTGGAAAGACATCGATGTCTGGATATACACTCTTGCTAATGGTTTGCCGATAAATACGGCTTATAAATTTGGTCTCTCCCGAGTAGGATGCCTTTATTGTCCACATCATACGGCAAGAGGTGATTGGTGGTTAGAGCAGATCTATCCGGACAAAATGGAGATGTGGAAAAACTACATCGTAGAATATGCGAAAAACAAGCTCACAAAGCCAGACCCAGAAGATTATTGGGTCTCTGGTGCTTGGAAAGCTAGAGTTGGAAACAATGGTGCTAGGCCAAGAGGTCAATTAGAGATGCGTTCATGTGTCGACGATGCTTCCACTAATTTTCTATTACAACGCAATTTTGACGCTAAGTGGATTGGGAATCTTCTCAAACCATTTGGACAAATAGAAGAAACAGAAATGTCAGGTGGTCACTGTTTTAAGGTAAGCTTCAATGGTACACCTCTTTTCCTGCTTTGGGGTGTAGAGGGGTTTCCGAGAGCCAAACTCACAGTGCTTGAGCAAAATGACAAACGGTCTATTACGCTTAGAGTAATAAGGCAACTTAGGAAGTTTCAGGCTTGCGTTTTTTGTGGGGTCTGTGAGGTTGTCTGTCAATATAAAGCTATTACGGTTAACCCAGAAGTACAGCAGTATACCATAGATGAAAACTTATGTACTCATTGTATGGAGTGTGTGGGTGGTAAGCGAATCAAAAGCGGGTGTGTTGCAATAAATACCTCATATGGGAGACCCCGCAAAGCCAGCTTAGCACAGCCATCAATTAGAAAAACGAAATAAGGAATGAGTAATGTCAATCGGGTTTAGTTATACATTTAGCCTAGAGAAAGCTGTTCTATCTGAGACACTTGGAGCTATGTATAGAAAACCTGGTTTGTCAGAGCTAGACATAGCAGGTGAAGTTGGCATAGGTGGTAAAAAGGGCACTGCCTATTGTGCTTGGCTTATGTACCTTGGGTTGCGAAACGCAAACGCAAGAGAAGTTTCACCTCTGGGAGCGCTATTGCATATTGAAGACCCTCGTCTGCAGGATGAACTGTCTTTACAATTGCTACACTATCAGCTTTGCTCAAATCCAAACGCGACAGCTTGGTGGACACTTGCAAACCAAGTAATTCCAAATTTCCATAGAATCCCACTGAGTGAGGCTATACAGTTGCTAAAGTCGAAGGGTATTGGTACAACTAACACAAAGAATCTCCACTCAGACGTAAGAATATTCTTCAATGCCTACCAAGCCCATCAAATCTTTGGAGTGCTCCAATATTTGAAAGATGTTGAAAAGGAGACATACATCCCTCAGTCTGTGGATTTGAAGACGTTATTACTGGCGTATGTTCTATACGCCCGGCGCGAGAGTAGCATACGTACCTCGACGATTTCAATAAGAAACCTCTTACTTGAAGAAGGGCAGGTGGGGAAGGTTTTTTTGCTCAATGAGTCACAGCTGTTAGAAAAGCTGCGTGAATTGGAATTCCAAGGTATCGTCAAAGTGTCGCGAATTGCAGATCTAGATAATGTCGCCTACACATTTGACGGTACGGCGCTAGATATACTGAAAATGTATTATCAGCGGGGAGGATGATGCTGCTTCTACAGGAGCACACAAAAGCTATATGCGAGAAATTGAGTCAACTGCATAGTTTCCGGTACAAGGTATTCATCATTTGCGGCAGACCCATGATTGGCAAAACAACTTTAGCTAAAGAAGTGTGCAGAGCTTCAAAAGGGCATTACATCGATGTAACCACAGAATTATTACCTTGTATTAGGAAACCAGTCCTAGGTACCTATGGTCCTAGTCACTTCGTCCGCTGGGTAGAGTCTCAGTTAGAGGAGCATCAGCAGTTGGTATGCTTTGATGAAATCGAGGCTCTAGTTGCGACTTTTGGAGAACAAAGGGCAACCGACTTGTTTGAAATCCTAAAGATCATGGAACCAAGAAGTGTTGCTGTAGTTGTCACTCAGCTGGAAAACATCGTAGCTAAGGCGGCATTTCCCAAAGATCGTTTACACCTTTTGCCCAAGTAAGGAGGTTAAGCATGGATAGCACTATTAGCTCAGTCATAAGCATATCGCCAGCCTTTGCGACAGAAGTCCACCTCAAAAGAGACTTCACTAACTCAGAAGCAAACAGGGAGAAACTGCGGGGATATGTGCCTACCAGTTCGTCCCGTAAGGCACTGCGCGGCATTCTAGAGGGTCTACACCCCGCCTCGCGTAAACGCGTGCACCTAACTACCGGAAGCTATGGTACGGGAAAATCTCATTTTGGGCTCGTGCTCGCAAATCTAGTATCTAAGGATTTACAAGACCCTGACCTTGGCCCCTTTTTAGAGAAACTTGGGGATAAGGATCCTAGCAGCCTGCAATACGTTCAGACAATGCGGAAAGCTACCAAGCCCTTTTTAGTAGTATTACCGGAGCTTTACTACGATCCCGAAGGCCTTTATCATTCACTGACGATCGCTTTAGACAAAGCCTTAGAAAGGGAGGGAATTCAGTTCCGCCCCCCTTCGCATTTCGCTGCTGCTCTAGATTGTATTCAGAAATGGCAACAAAATGTCCCAGAAGCATATGAAAAGCTCAAAGCCGCCTTTTTGAAGCGAGAAAAAACTGTTGAGATGGTTATGGATGGCCTCAAAGACCACAGCGATACTATGTACGCTCTATTCAAAGTCGCTCACAGAGACGTGGCATATGATGCAGTGTTTCATCCACAAATTACTGAGCCAACTTCTGTCTATGAAGAAACAGCCAAACATTTAAAAAGTACCGGGGCTTGGCAGGGCATATTCATATTCTACGATGAATTCGGTAACTATCTGACACAAATGGCCAGAGACCCTGACAGCAGAGGCGGCCAGCAGCTTCAAGAATTTGCGGAATTCTGCAAACGTAGTGGAGAGAACCAGTGTCACCTTATGGTTATCGCGCATCAAACTCTACAGGATTATGCACGGGGTTACCGTACTCAGGAAGAATGGGCCAAAATCTCCGGGAGATTTATTGACAGCGAATATACACTGGCCATGGCAGGAGATGAACCTGAAACTGAGGACATGATCGATTCCATAATCATTCAAAAGAAGGGAGAGCTTTGGAGAGATGTTTCGGGCCACGGCGACTTTGACATACTGGCTGACCTCGCAAGAGACACTGGACTTTACCCAAAGAGGAATATGTCGTGGATCGAATCTTCTTTGGTTAGAGGTTGTTACCCAATGCATCCGTTCGCAGTCTTTTGCTTGCCTTGGATATCTGACCGAGTAGGACAGAGAGAACGTACAGTGTTTACTTTCCTTTCTCGCTCATCTGAGGAGAGCCTGCGTCATTTTATTGATACCAATAGTATAGAGCGCTCAGATGGCAGGCTTAACCTATATACTGTAGATATGCTATTTGACTATTTCAACGAGCAGATCCGAGCGCACGCAGACTATAGACACATTGTGCTGGCTGCTGACAATGCCCTAGCAGTTTGTGGAGAGAGCGCCCTTGGAACACGCATCATAAAGACAATTTCTGTACTGTTAGTGGTCGAGCATCATTCACTGGGGCCAACGAAGCGAATAATTGCTGAAGCTTTGCACCTTTCTCCTGGTCAGCAGCAAGAAGTCGATGCCATCCTGACTGAGTTGGTTAATCAACGAGTGCTTTGGTATCATCGGGCTGCCGACCGCTACGAATTACCCGGTAAAACCGGCGGCGTGGTCGATGCTAGAGAAGCAGTGGACAAGGAAAAGAAGTCCCTGCTACAGAAGGGAGGGTTAGACCTAGTTGGCTTTCTGAATAGCAGTTACAGGCCACAGCCCATCATTGCCTATGAATACGCGCAGAATCACTTTGTGCGTAGGCAAGCAGCGTGTGAATATATTACAGCCTCCCACCTTTCTAACCCTGTGCTGTTCCTTGATAGGATAAAACGGTGGTACCAACCTCGCCGAGGAAGATATGAAGGTGACATACTGGTTCTTTACATTGTTGCTGATGCTACTGCTGATATCGAAGGCGCCCAAAACTACCTCGGAAAGGAAGCCTGCAAACATTCCCAACTTGTTATTGCAGTGCCAAAGAAGCCGATAACCTTTACGGAAACAGCGCTTGAACTTCAGGCTATCGCATTGCTAAGACAAGCAGGCCTTACATTAGAGGAAGGCACAATAGATAGCGAAGACCTGAGGATGATAGAGCAAGATGCCGTAAACGGCATCCAAGATGGGCTAGCTGAGTTCAAGCGTGCAGATAATCTGACATGGTACTGTGATGGGAATGTGGTAGCAAACCTCCAGAGAGGAGGAGAAGAGCGATTCATATCTACCGTACTTGAGCATGTATTTAGCAAGGCCCCCCTTATCAGAGATGAGGCTACCGCCAATCCAATATTCACCACAGACAAGGATAAGAAAGGTCGACAGAACGCAATGGACAGAATCTTGGGAGTAAAAGGTGCCTTCCAAGTGCAGAAAGCTGGGGGACCCGCGGCAGATCGCATACTCCGTTTCTGCTTGAAGGACACAGAGTTACTTGAGAAGGTAGCAGATAAGGCGAGTGTTGGTGAGTTTGAGGTTAGGGATGTAGCACCGCCAAATTCCGAACTCACAGACGTTTGGAAGTTTATGAATGAAAAAGTAGTTACTAAAGGGGGAAACGTAACAGAAATGGCGGAGATTGTAGAGCCGCTTCTAAGTCCACCTTACGGACTGAGCAATCAAAGTGTGGAGATTCTCCTTGCCGCTTTCCTGCGCAACAGACGCGACGATTCTACTGTATTTTCCAATGTCCAAAATTACAAAAGAACGGGAAACCAAGATGCGTTTACCTTGGTTCACCTTGACGGGCAGACTGTTACTAGAATGGTCTCCGAACCCGAAGACCATGCCATTGTGTACTACGAAATTAAGCCAGAAGAGCGACAATACCTGCAAAAGCTTGCGAACATTCTTGGAGCTGACGAAAGCCTTCTTTCCACGCAAGGCTTATGGGAAGGAACGAAAAGTGCTCTCCTCGATTGGTACGAAGCATTACCTCTCTTAACGAAATCAACACAAGGTTTCCAAAATCCGTTGTGTATTCCTATGCTAGAGGTACTTGGGAATACTGACAAGAAGAGGCAACCTAAGGAGCTTCTTCAGAATTACCTACCTCAAGCCTTTGGCCTAGATATGGCTCAGTCAGGTCAAGTATTGGAGCGCTTTAAGGAAGTTTGCGAGGAGCTGAACGGCTATGTGCGAAGTAAGGAGGCCTCTTTGCTCGCTGAGTTGGGAACGGTTTTTAATGCATCTGGTAGTACCGAGGTTGATGTAGCTGAGGCCCTGAGAGGGTGGTACAATAAAATGCTTACTGAGACTCAGCGTCTTCACTCCTTTGGGGGAGATGAAGGATGCTTGCTTCAAGCTGTTCGTCAAGAGGGGTCTATCGTTGAAAGTATGTTGCGCACGCTACCATCTGGAGTGGGGCTAGGACCATACACAGAGTGGGAGTCGGACGATACGAAAGACCTGTTCATCCTTAGAATCAAACTGGCGAAGCAGAATATCGAGGCCTGGGTGCCACCAACAGGTAAGGAGACACCAGAAGGGGACCTTGAGATGAGAACATCTAGAGCTGAGAGGCAAATACGGAGCCTTTTTGATGAATTGGGAATACCTCCACCTGCCAGAAAAGAAATACTGGAAAGACTGCTTAAGGAATTAACACCGTGATCACTATTCATCTTGGAGTCCTTAATAGCCCACAGATAACCGGGACTGCAATTGAACTCGTGGAGCCCGGTGACTATCCCAGCATTCGTGTTAAGATACGCGAAGCAATTCACGATGGGGAGGATCTTCAAGTGTACATCAGGCATCCTGCTTGCAACACTTGGTTTTGGGACCTTGCTGATCATCCAGCCGTGGGTGTCGTCGGCGATGATCCACGGGAACAATTGAAGCGAAAACTTGGTGTTCAGGTACTACCTAAGGACTTGGATACTAACCCGGAATGGATCATGCAACTGAATTTACTGAGTATCCCTGCACCACTAGCAAGAGTTGGGGACGTTTGGCTCTGGATAGTAGATAACAAACTTGGTCCAACCTGGTTGGTTAAGACGCCTTCTTTTAGTCATCTCGGCCGTTTGGTGAATTGGTATGCGGCCCTAACCGAACAAAGCTCAGGGGTGCTACAGCAAAAGCAGACGGAAATCATTAAACTCTGGAAGTCGCGATCACAAGGGCGGCTAAGATTGGCTTATCAGTATTTCTTTGAAAAAAAGCCTTACCAAGCAAGCATATTTCTTGCATGCTGGCAAAACCTCAGTTCCTACTATGGTGAGACTCTATTAAGGTGGTTAACTGAAGAAGGTTGCTGCAATCCAAATCTTGAGTGGATAGCTTCAGAGTTGCCACCCCTATTTTTGCCACAAAGCATTTCTGAGAAGCTCTCTGCAAAGGCAACAGCTTATTGGAATGGTGAATTTGAGCAAAAACACATAGCTGTTAACGAAGCATTGGGGAAAATGTCCGGGTTGCTTTTGGGTGAATTAAGGGCGGTTCGAAATTTTGTAGTTAAAACACACGCTCCTTTGAATATTTTTGAGCTTGAGGAACTACGAGTAAAATTCTCCCATATCGAGGGGGCATCTCAGATGGTTGACGAGGTTGCAGCTGGACTGCCTCCCCCATTACCTAAACAACCTGCGGAAGGATGGAATGCAACAGAATGGATGGATTGGGCACGTACTGAGTACATTCCATATAAGAAGTGGCTGCTGGACCATAATAGAATATGTGAAACGGCTATTCATCAATCTATAATGTATGAAGACTGGTTTTACAGCAACTACCCACAGTTTCTGCAAAGTTTTGATTTGCTTATCTACGGTGCCTTTAGTCATATCCAGCCCCTATTGGAAGAGGGCTACGTTGTAATATGGGTATTAGTAGACAATCTCCCTCTGTTCTGGTTTCAAACATTGTCGAGAGCCTTGGTTGAAAGCGGTTTTATGCTTTCGGAGAAACCGGAAAACCCCTTGTATTTGTTTTCTATGCTTCCGAGTGAAACCTCAGTTTCGAGAGTGTCCAGCCTACTTGGCCAATTGCCCAATCAGATAGAAAGCAAGAATTTTGAGGTATACTTCGGTGAACAATGGCAAAATCGCGGTGCGAGCAATGTGACGATAAGCACTTCAATTGATGAACTGTGTGAGCAATCTGCCAAAGGGGCAAATTTGCACTTGCTTATCTATACTTCGCTGGATAGCCTTGCGCATCTTCCTGACCATGAGGTTGACGATCGAGAGTCGGAAATTGCATTCCGACTTGGTAGCTTGGCTAATCGGCTTGGCGAGGTGATTAGCAGACTCGCTGAGATTCAGAAGACGAAGCTAGTAATTTCCTCTGACCACGGCTCGACAAAGATGTTGCCTGAGGCTAAAATGCTTGGTCTGCCAGCTTCTGCCAAGCTTGATGCCATTTTCGAACAACATCGACGGTTCATCAGGGTAGGAAGCTTTAACGCTCTTAATAGCTACGAGTGGTTTTTTCTCGAAGCAAACAAATTCAGCCTTGGTGATAACTACGCTGTAGCGAAGGGAGACCGCTATATTGGAGTAAGACCCACTGGCTATACCCATGGAGGCCTAAGTCCAGAAGAAACCTTGGTCGCTCTGTCGGTATGGGAACTAGCCCAGATACCTCAGGATGTTAACCTTGTCTTGTCGCATACGTCCCCACCTGTCTTGAGAGGTAGACCACAAACGATCAGTGTAACAGTGCGCAACCCATTTTCCTACGCAATAAGAAACGTGGCAGTTGTTTTCCCAAAGTTCGGAGTTCATCTCCAGGTCGAAACAATTCCTAGCAGGACTGAGATTGCCTTGGGCCCCTCAGAAATCCAGTTACCGGCAAGGTTTCCGGTGCATGAGGGAATTGCCGATGTAGATATAGCTGTTTCCTACGAAGTCGCAGGCTCGCTCCGGCACCAAGTGGAAAAACTGCCTGTATACATACGTGAGCTATTTAGGACTGAACTTGACGACCTTGACAAAATGTTCTAATGGATAGATGAACAATGGAAGGCACTAACCAATTTCAAAACAAAGCTGATAGCATCTTCGGTGAGGTGTGTATCGATAAGAGGCTCTTTTTATCCTCTGGCATGCTTTCTAGGAGCATTCCAACTTTTGTCGCTGAGTGGATTCTCGATCGATTCTGCCCTGATGGACTGCTGTCAGACGATGCTCTTTCAGATATCAATCGCTTTATCGAGGAGCATCTCCCACGCAAAGAGCAAAAAGAGCAGCTCAAGAATCGCTTGGCTGAGGGAGAAACCATAACGATTCTAGATCAATTCGCTGTATACGTAGATTTAAAAAAGAATATCCGCAGGGTTAGAATCCCTTGCATAGATGAAAGTGGCTATATCGAAGGGCATCTAATTGACAGATATCGCAACCTGCTAGGCGGGGGACTCTGGGGAGCGGGAACTCTCAACTACCATCCCCCTGAACGAGGGGAAAGCTCAGGGGAAGGACAAGTTTGGCTAGTGGACTTCAAGCCTCTACAGGTTGCAGCTCTGGATCTTGAATATTACTGCCAACAACGAGCTGAGTTTAACCTAAATGAGTGGCGTGAGCTGCTAGTGAATAGTATGGGTTCTAACCCTGAGACATATTCTCCGAATCAGCAACTTGTTCTGCTAACTAGGCTAGTCCCCATAGTTGAACCCAGAGTTAATTTGATTGAATTAGCCCCGAAGGGTACAGGCAAGTCATTTGTATACCAGAATCTATCTCGGTACATCCGTGTAATAAGTGGTGGCAAGGTGACAGCAGCAGTTCTTTTCTATAACCTTCTTACCAATGCTCCTGGTTTACTAACTCAATATGACTTGGTCGTTTTTGATGAGGCACAAACTATTTCGTTTGACAACCCTGGTGAAGTAGTGGGCGTACTCAAAGACTATCTGGAATCTGGTCGGTATACCAGAGGCCGGCAGCTTGCTACGGCTGATGCGGGCATGATGTTACTTGGAAACGTTCCGATAGACTCTAGTGGAATACCTAGTGAAGGAATTATATTCCGCAAACTTCCTGAGTTTTTACAGGAGACTGCTTTTATTGATCGGCTTCACGGATTAGTCCCCGGTTGGGAATTACCCAGGATCACAACCAAAGCCCCGGCAAGAGGGATAGGTTTCAAAGCCGACTTCTTCGCTGAGGTTCTACACGCATTGCGTGACCGAGGTGGTTACTCAGAATACGTGGCGTCCCATCTTAAGATTACAGGCACTGACGATATGAGAGACAAGAAGGCGATCGAACGTATTGTGAGCGCCTACCTCAAATTACTGTTCCCTAATTTACAGCTCACTGCAGCTGAGTTCGAGAAATATTGCATAGAGCCAGCCATAAGACTTCGTCAGGGGATTCGCGATCAGCTCAGCAGGATGGATCCAGAGTATAAAGTAGTTTCGATCCATAGCGAAGAAGTGTTATGAACCTTAGACAAATGCTACTGGAGCTTCAAGATACGGTGTAAGTGAATAGCTTTTGGCTTGCCACATGACTCAGCCGTATTAGCCTTCTGCCATTAAACCAAATAGTCTTGTAACGCATCCAAAGTCCAGCCTGCCAGTTCTTGGTAGGCAAGGATCTGCCTATTTCCTTTTCCAAGAAATTGCATTCTTTCTCAAATATAGGCTTGAAATCCGAACATATTTCAATGTCCTTTCCCCTACAAATTTCACAATACCGTGAAAGAAGCGGTACACCGCAACTAGCACACCAATATAACTTTGCAGTTGCCATCGTTTTCAGTCCTACTCCCTGAGTCATATTTCAATGGTGCCACCTACAGTTGGAAGGATGACATCAACTCCACTACCACTCAAGTGGTCAGTGTAGAAGTCAGGATATTCGCTATGAACTGGGATGAGAATCTCTGGCTTTACCTCGAGAGCAATCTCTAGCAGGTCTGAGCCGCAGGCATGACCAGAAGCATGTAAGCCCTTTTCGTCATCAGGAACCTGCCATCCATCATTACTTTCCACAGGGAGGCCAAAGCCTCTAAGCTCAAATTGCCTAAGCCAGTTATGCAGGCGACGGAAGTCGATCTCTTGCTCCTCATCATGAGGTTCACTGGAGCTGTGAACATAGAGGCTGCCTGGCTTAGGGCGAATGCTTGGCAGTTCGTTCAAGTCAAAGAAGCTAAAGCAAAGAATGAACTCATCCTGGGCTGAAATTATATCCTCAGCCAAAACAATCTTGCTATTGTGCTCCTGACAGATATTTCTCATCCATAACTTGGGGTGTCTACTGGCTATGGTATCCTGGTAGATGACAAGACTATCTTCTTGGGCGATATCGGGGGTCATTGGTTCCAGAAGACGCATGGTCTTTAGCAAGTAGGCATCCTTGGGCAGTATTGCCAACTTCTTACCTGTGTCCTTGGCAATTTGCAGAAAAGTGAGCAGGCGGTCTACATCTCTTGGAGAGAAATCTGCAATGACGAGGCCGTTTGAATTGGTGACGGCCTTTAGTCCGTTTTCATATACCTCATGTTCGGCAACATTCGTCTCGCGAAGGACATTGGTGCCCTCCAAGATAAGTGCCTTGGGCTGCAGGCTGGCTGCTTCTTCAACAAACTTTCGGGTAAGTTCAGCACGTTTGCCATGCAACCTCAGGTCTCCGCTGTAAATGATCCAGCCTGAGCTCGTTTCGATGCCCCAAGCACAAGCACCGGGGATAGAGTGGTCAACTGGAAAGCAACGTAAGTTGAAGCCACAGGTGGTATGACCGGTCATTGGACATGAAGTAAGCTCTTTCTGCTTGGCGGTCTTCTCCCAAAACCCCCGGCTCCAGAATTGAAGCGCCTCCGGGCCGAGAGCGCCAGGATCTGTATCTGCAATACAAAACTGCCGCTGCTGTTTAGGCGCGTTACCTGTCATGAAGGCGCTCTGCTTCCAACCAGCTGGGCACTCTCTCTCAGTGGGGCTGAAATAGCAGACTTGCTGGTCGAAGTCTGACTTTCCTGAGTCCTGCATCACCTTGGTGATAAACGCTGTCACTGAAGTTGCGTATATCGGGATGTCATTTCTCAAAAAAGAAATATGCCCTGAGTGGTCAAGGTGGGCATGGGATAGTAATACTCCGTCAACTTGGTCAAGCCTGCGGTAGAAAGGACTACGTCGGAACTGTTCCCAGAGTCCTGGTCTCTCTAAATCGTCTCGGTAAATCCCCTCTAGCGGCGGCAGTAAGCCCATTGCCAGAGGGTCAAGCAACCCCGCACCAGGACGAGGCTTTAGGTATTCCTCATAGAAGAGCTTGTGTCGTTTGTAGGGAAAGCCGAAGTCTAGGAATAACCGCTGCTCCCCATCATCCAGGAGAATTTTATTTCCACCAATTTCCCTGATACCACCGTAGAAAGTCAAACGCACCATACGTTTTCCTTATCTAGTTTTATTTGCCAATCGGTTCCTTGGGCTGCCTTTCGTCATTGTCAGTCTATCGCAATAGTGGATGAACTACAACTCGTCCAAGAGCTCAAGCGTCTGTAGGGAGAAACCTGGGTACCTTGATGTTTATGCAGGCGGCTCGTTATCCCTGCGTCGAAATTGACTTTCGGCTGCGTCGTCCAAATGTTGTAATAAGTCTCTAATCTGCTGTTGATGGAAGTTCTTTAGGGGAGCCCTTCTATAGTAGTCAGCCAACCAACAGGCCTCGAAATTTAAGTCTTCCTGTGGCCGGAAGTCCTCCTTCCGCCCGTCACCGTGTGCTTCAGCAATAATCATAATGTCAACTGGTATTGCAATCTCTTTCGACGAAAAACCGGGGAGCAAGTTACTTAGGATGCGTTGCCTTTTCTATCCTTGATGGAGAACTGAGAGTGATGAAGTGTAGTGAGATTGAAGTTTGTATCAGAAACAAACGATACGTTGAAGCTGTAAACTTGATGGTGGAGGAGTCTCCGCAAGAGATGATTGATTCCAAAGGTTTGGATTCTACTCGTCTGACCTGAAGTCGTCTGTTTTTCTCATGATTTGACGATTCAAATCGTCGAATAGATTACATAATGTCCTCTGATCTTTTGGACCTGGACCAGTACCCTTTCTTTCATCTACGCGAGGATCCACATACATATAGTTCTCACAATCTTTTCTGCAATTCTGCAAACCATAGGGACATCCATACCACCTAGCTACTGCTTCAAGCATATTCATATTTCTTCCTCCTCTACTTTTATACAATGTGCATCGTCAGCAGTATTAGCACAATTCAGTAATGGGCATTCTAGGTAGGTGAGCTGGCCTTGTCAAGAACTACAAGTGTATTGAACATTTGGCCAGAATGTTGGTGAATGGCTCACGACCATTTGCTGCACCTCCGAATACTGCGACTTGAGTGGGATAAGTATACGGCCTATACTTTCCTCAGACGAATCCAATTTGGAGATGCTCTTGGATCGGGAATCAGCAATAGATACCTTGGCAAATCATCATTCATCCCAGCGATATCATCCGGAGCATCACTATCAAAATGTAGTTGACGCTGATGGTAAATATTTGGGCCCCTATGTACCTTACATTGGCAAGTTCTATTATGATGCTAGACCACGCCTATTGATATATGCCATGGCCCAAAATCTCGGCCGTGCTCCGCATCTTATTAAGGCCTGGCTCAACAGCTCGGATAAGGGCTTACAACGTCAGTATCATGACCAAGATACTCCACACGTACATGTTTATCCATATGACAATGGCCATCTAAAAGTCATTGCCGCACTCACTTTGAACTCTTACCCCGAAACCCGTTTTCATGCAGACCAGAACATTAATGACCTAATAGTCATAACAAATTTCGTTAAGTTCTCCTTCTATCGTATAGGTATTAATGGTAGACGATTGGATGCTAACCCACCCCTCGATATTTACGATGATATGTGGGAGTACTACTGCAAGTACGAGGTCAATGCACTGCGGCCCGACATCATAATCGGGGTTGGTAGAGAGGTTACTAAAGCAATCGTAAGAAATCTGAAAAGAGAACGTGACCCTAAAATTGTAGTGCTTGGAGTACCGTTCCCGGGTAGATTGAACCTAAACTCACGGTGGGTTCCCAAAGGCCGGGAGCTAATCAAAACCAAGAATCACGATCCCGCCCTAGATATATCTGAGATGCAGGCTCTGCTTAAGGGAACTCCTGATGTGAAAGGACGGGTGGGTAGAGCTATCAGCACTGACTGGTACTATTTCAGGGAAATGAAAGCGCACCTTGCTGAAGAAGTAGGTAGGCTTGGTTAGACGTTTAACAACTCATCGTCTTGTTGGAGCTTGCCGGCGGCAAGAGGCATAGCGTCTTTCAAAAGTTCCTTATTTGCTCAGACAACCCTCAACCTTCCACCCATGCTGCCTCCTCCCACAAAGCTGTAATTACATTCCGCATGGACAGGGGTTCACCTTATCACATTCGACATTGCACACTTCGTCATGATGTGCAATTAAGCGATTCGGAAGAATTCTATTTAAGGCTCAGGTACTTACTGCTTTCTTACCTGTAACCTCATGTTTTTCACGCCACTTGCGGACAGCCTCAATTACTTCGTCAACGTGGTCACAAATCCTTAACAGGTCAAGGTCCTCCTCAGAAATGAACCCTCTGGACAATGCCGAATCGCGAAGCCAGTGCAAGAATCCTTTCCAATACATGCTATCAAACAGCACCACCGGAAAAGGCTTTACCTTGTGGGTTTGCATAAGTGTTAATAACTCGGTCACCTCATCGAG